>JAABUP010002391.1_pt1 | contig 36398 bp, 46 predicted proteins | sample 5559201 | NCBI WGS metagenome assembly JAABUP01 (sample SAMN10711887, study PRJNA513373) | rock metagenome | isolation source: Antarctica rocks | place: Antarctica
TCAAACCTTCCAGTAGGTATAGACAGTCTCTTTCATCTTGATGTCATACGTGCTCAACTACCAATGAAGGCAACCCTTCAAAAAGCCGCACGACACATTCCTCGCAGCCGCTATAAAGCTCCACGTCAATGAAAGCGCAACATCCGAGATAACTAGCCTACACCCAACTCCGCACACTTTCTCCTCCTCCTCCTCCTCCTCCTCCTCCTCCTCCTCCCACATCTTCCCCTCCCATATCCCTCCTCATAGCTTCGCTGTGCTTCCGTCCGTTGCTGCCCTCTACGAATTTCTCGGAAAGGTATTTCTCGAGCAAGTGCTGTCCGCGGTTTTTTTTCTCTTTTTTCTTCTACGTCTGCGTCGAGCGGGCACGGCTGTGAAGGCGGTCGAAAACTGGATAAGCACCGAGGAAAGTCGGAGGTGGAGACTTGTACTCTACGAGTACTTGAAGGCAGGGACGCTCGAACGCCGAGGACAAGCGTGGCGTGGGGGGTCTATGCATTTCGAGTGTTCTGAAGGGGCCGGGGGGTGCCGATAGGTGGTGTGGATCAAGCTGGGGTGATCGAAAGGCAAGATCGTATTTATGAGTGAGGACTCACGCCGTCGAGGCGGCGATATGTCGATGGTGTATGGAGGGAGGGGATGCCAGAAAGGCATCAGAGCCCTAAAATGTCGGATGCACTTTCCTTTGGAGTGATGGATCTCTCTGATGCCTGACCTGAGTACATTCTCTGCGGAACCAGTCAATGCTGATCAATGTTGACTCTGCTGCTATTGCGGAAAACGGCAAAGAAGATGGGAAGCTGATTGCATTGAGCGCTTCTTACTCCCTCTTCAGCGTTTGAAAGACGACATGGCGTGCACCAAACTCGTAAAGCGCACCACAGCATGCGGGAAGAAGTGCACAACACAACTCAACCCTCGAATCAACTACCAACCCTCCATTTGCAACGGCCCCTCCCACTCGCTCCCCATTGAACCACCACCACCATTCCCCAACCCCTGCGCCTCCTCTCCAAAAACAACCTCCCCCTCCCCATCACCAACCCCAACTCCCCACCCCATGCCCTCCAACTCCCTTACAAAGAAATCTCTCTCTTCCTCCAACACGCCCTTCTCCTTCCCCATCTGCCCCGGATAGCATCTCAAATGCCACCAATGCGTCAATCCCCTAATCGCCTGTTCCAGCGGCAGCGCCTCTTCGACTTCAGCGTCGACGTCGCTGCCAGCTAGCCAATCGTCTCTGAGCTCGGGCCGACAGTGGAGGTAGATAGCCGTTATAACGCGCATGTTGCTCTGGCGCCATTTACGGCCGCAATAAGGGACCTGAGATTTGAAGAGTTTCAGAGTATAGAGTCGGAGATCGGGTTGGGGGATTTTGAGGGCTTTGCGGAGGATGGTTGAGGATTTGTATTGGACGAGGAGGAGGGCGCGGTGGGCTTTGTGTTTTGTGATTTTTTGCATGATGCGGAGGTAGGTGATTGTGGAGAAGAAGTTGCGGTAGGAGAAGGTGGTGATGGGTGAGGAGGGGAGGGCGGTGGTTGGGTGACCGAGTTCGTCGACTTCGGGCCGGAGGGACGGGGGTGGTTGTTGGGTGAGTTGTGGGGAGGGTGCGGAGGAGGTTGTGGGTGAACGGCGGTGTTTGGGAATAGGTGGGGGAGCGGCTTCGTCTTCGCTTGAGGAGTCTTCTGCGGGGATGGGTGTCGGTGGAGGATGTTTCGAATGTAAGTGGCAGAGGTTGAAGAAGCTGTACGGATATCAGCGATGTTTTGGTCATGGCATGGATTTAAGCTTACCCGAGATCATCCCTATCGTTTCTTTGATCAACTGCTTTGTCTACCTCTTGATGAGCGAAGAGCTTTAGGATCAACGGTAAATAATTCGAGTCGAGGAGCAGCTGCGTCAAGTACTCATACTTGAGAATATCTATTACATTGTCGTGTCGATATCAGATCCTAGTACATGATCAAGTAAGAATAAGCGGGGACCTACGGGACAACTTAAACCATTTCAGTAAGAGTAAGAGAACACCCGATACAGCCTTGCTCGAAATCTCACGCAACCGTAGAGCATTGAGCTCTTCGACAGACGAATCAAGATCCTCACTAACGCCTTCATCATGCCCGATCACCTTACCATTGAGCTTTCGCCCAAGGTTGTAATTACCTTTTGGCTTCCCTTGGCCATTGCTCTCGCCGTCTTCCTGGCATGTATATCCGAACGGTGCGCAATTCTGCCCGTTTCCGTTGAGCTGCGTAACAAGAGCGGTGACATTGGCGAGTACGACCTTGAGCAGAACAATTACGACCGACTGTAATTGAGGCATGGCATGCCGCTATTGATAGTCAGCCGCTGTATCATCGTACGTTATTGATGATGCTTACGTAGAAGTCCTCAACAGCTTCTAATCGTCGCTTTGATTCTGGGTTGAGAACTTTATGTTGCTCGTTCTTCGTATCGTTGCCAAAAGTCTCTGCATCATTCTCTAACTCGGCCTCTTCATCAAGCTCAGTATCAGGTTTATCCCCCTCAAGAACAGCCCAGCCCCTTTCATACTTCATAAATCGCTCCCGCTCTTCCCACAACTGTTGCATTGCTCTTGTCATCCGCATCCTGCTCGCAAACAGCTTTCCAGCTTCGAGAATGGATGCAGGCACATCACTTCCTTCCCACTTTTTTCCAACTAAGACATCCTGCAGTCCAGCACTACCTTTACCACCCACGCTGTTACTCGTTCCGTCTAATGGAGGATACAGGAAGGGAAAGTTCTGGTTGGTCTGATAATTCTGCTTCTTCCCGGCTTTCCCGCCGGGTCCAGAAGGGGAAGGAGGAGGTGACGGCGCTGGAGTAGCAATATGTACCGGCTGGTGCAATATTGATCCGCCACTACCATTGACGGTGGTTGGCCCAATACCTGGAATGCTACCATATGGACCTGTGTTCCGCCCTGAGTGGTTTGGTAACGGTGGAAGAATAGAATTGTTCTCTAGCTCCAGAGGGACCAAAGGAGGAGGTGGATTGTACGCAGGGTATTTTGAAGTGATCTCTTGACGGAAGAGATGGTAGTCTAGTGGCGAAGTAGTAATAAAAGGTTGACCATTCTCATCTGACGATCGATCTGGTTCATCTTGAAGAGCAACTTTGACTTCACTCAATTCTTTAGTACCGCCAAAAAGAAGCAATGCGGACTTCCAAAAAAGAAGAAGAACCTGTGGCATGGTAAGCTGTCCGGCTCCAAGGTTGGAAAAGCCAACACCAGCTTTGCTCACCCTAGTCAAAGGGAGATTTGTCGTGTCGTCCCAACGTAGCTTCGCAATCGTTTGCACAAGCAGAAGGAGGAGATCGGGCTCCAAAGCCGCTGCGGGAACATACAAATCAGCCATTGGCAGAAAGAGATAGTGCGTCATCTTACCAATGCCATCTCGTAGCGCTGTGCTCTCTCCCCTCCCGATTTGCTCCCTACCGCCTTCTATGAGAAGATACATCAAGGTGAAAGTATTACTGATCTCTCCTTGTTGAGCGCTTTTGAGTAGTGCCCGGTCATCCTCCACCATCTGGGCATATTGATCTGGAGAATCGTAGTTCCTGCTCACGCACACGTCAGAGTGGCACTTGCACACCAAATGGTTTAGAAGACAAGACCCTACTAACTGTTCCTGCTCACATATCCGCCTGAAGACGTTGAAGATCGGCTGCAAGCCAGAGCAAGCAAGAATCATGTCCACACCTTTCCGCATCCATTGTATTTGTAAGCTCGACAATTCGTGGATAGAGCCAGACTCATCGCCCTCCTCACGTGCTTCAATCTTGCTGTCACCTTCATCTTTCAACCCAGCAGTATCGTTCCAAGATCCAAGAGCGACATAGACAATAGCCTCAAGACAAGCTACCCTCGTGAAGAGGTCCGCATCTTCTAACCCAGATAGCTTTGTCGCAATGAAAGCCCTTCGCTCGTTATCGCTAGCCCGCATCCACGTCGGTGCGCCTCCAGATTCCACCAAAGTTTCGCTAGTAAAGTTCTCCCATTTTGCTTCGAACATCACTTTCCCTTGCAACACCATATTCCTGTCCTCTCCGGTATACTGAAACCATTCGTCTATTTCTTCCGGAAAGCTCTGCGTATCTCTGTAATCGAAAGCATAAGCTATTGGTTCCACCCTCGGCATATCAGTCACCAGCCTCTTCAGCTGCATCAAGCTCAGCGAATCCGTAGTGTTGCCAACATCATCGTTTTGCTGTTGAGGTGGAGCTGGTGGAGGAGGTTGCTGGGGGGGCGGAGGAGCAGAGCCATCTCGTCGCAATTGAGGCCGAGTAGGAAGCTTGGCAGTTGATGGTGCTATATTCTGTTCTTTCTGCTCCTTCGCTCGAGCGAGCCTCGCTCGGATCGCTTCGAAGTTGGCATCGAAATCGGGGTCGTCTGTTGGTGAGACGGTTGAGATGTCGGCACCGGCTTCATCAGCTTCCTCAGCTTTCACAATGATGGTATCCCTCTTTTTGCTTTGACTTGACGGGTCTGCTTCGTCCATATCGACCTCAGTCCTTCCTCAAGTCCGCATACGGATCCTTGTTGCTAATCTGGTGGGGCAGTTGCCTTTGAGAGCGTGCCGTAGGTGTTCAACTCAGGGTGAAATCAATGTCACATTTCCATTAGTACCATGATTGAAACAGATCAATGTACCAAAGCTGGCAATCAAAACCATTGCTTCACGTGCTGTAGTATCTTCATCTGCGACCTGTGGTAAAACCATAGAGTCTTGCCGAGCTGTCGTGGATCGGCGCTAGTGACTAGCTTCCGTCGCCCTTAAATAGACAGGGCAACTTCTCCCGCTCTTGTTTACTACTGCTTACATGTAATACCGCGACAAGTACCAGACAAAGGGCCCGGCGCGTGTCGAAGGCCTTCTTTGCACATCGATGTTGTTGGAGATCATAGTTACTCCATAGTGCTTACTTTACAACCAGTTCTATCCTTGCTCATGGCCGTCCTATTGATAGTCCGCGATAGCCGATAGCATACAGGGCTGCTCAACAGTGCCATTGGATTATGGCACTCAGCAGTGGAAGCCACTGCTGTCTTTACTTGCATGGTACGACTGGTACGGATGGCGCTGAATTGACTCTCGCTCTTTACACCTTCGTGGAGGACTGTAGGCCCTATCCTGCATATACCCAACAAGAGCAAGCATGGCTCTGAGTCTTACTTGGACTTGACGCCGAGACGTGTTCGAGGATATGGGAAGTTTGAACTGTTCTCGCAATACAATCGTGAAGCAACCCTAAGTTGTTGTTCCATGGATGGAGTATTAGTGTGCCCGCTCTAGATCCCGCGCATCGGACCTGATCTGCCAGTAGATCGCAAAAGCCACTGTCGCGGAATGAAAGGGTTGAGGGAAGTATTGTGTCGTGGGTGAGCGATGTTCAAGATTCTGATTATGGAAGTGGTGCATTGCTTGTTCTTGAGACAGCGACATGCCAGATGGCCAAGCATCCAAGTAGATATGAAACTTGCTTCAGAGTATGTTCCTTCCACTCTAAGCTCACAGAACGACCCGCGAACTTACCCTTGATTCTTGAGGAACTTCGCGACCTCCTCGTCTCTATCCTGTCATGATAGGCTCTCCGTAATAACCCTTCGGGCCATATTCCTCGTTGCTTGCGAATCCTATGCGCAAGAGGATGTGCGCATCAAGCCTATCGACGGAACCCCTCCCAAAATCCAGCAAATCAACCGCCTGCAGGCCGCGACCCACCCACTCCCGCCCTGTTCTGCGCGTTAGCCACCCCATTCTGCAATATCGAAGCCGGCACGACGGGCCCCACAGACGGCGGCCCCCACGGATACAAGACGAAATTTGAGATCGGGCCACCATAGCACTTGCAGGAAGCCTCGCAGAAGCGAATTGCGGCCTGGAGCCCGTGATTGGCTTGATTGGATGTTCTTAGCATGTCGCAAACAGGCTTGTAGATATTCGGTCGTTCCTGTCGGTTGGCCTCGTAGCAGTCGCAGTCTGCGGCATTCGAGATGCAGAAACGGTATAAGTGGGGAAAGGCGGTTGTGCTGATTCCGGCGGGTGGTGGGCCGTCGGGGCAGTTGAAGCGCTGTATGGGCGTGAGTCAGTGAGATATGGTTATTGCAGAACTTTAATATAGATTGGTTTGGCAAGGGTGTGAAATACTTACGGCTTGAAGTGTTGGTGGAGGAGGCGGTGGGGCGGGCGAGGGAGAGCATGTCGCGAGATGCGCCAATGTGAGAAGAACGACGACGCAGTTGAGAAGTACAGGGGAGTGCGATTTCATATTGTGGAGGGTTAGAGCGTGCACGGAAGGTATGGTAGTCAAATATGACAATAGATGGTCGACGGGGGAGGCCACGTGAAAGAGAAAGTAGAAAGAATGCATGTACGGCATGATCGATGTCTTTATATATCAGAACCAAGAAAGACATACCAACTTCACCCATCGCGATCGAGAGCACATAATTGTTAGCATGTCGTCGCTTGCGTAGCCCCAAACGACTTTTGTTTGAAGTTGCAATGAGTTGCAAAGGCTCGCATAGAAGTTTGAGCCTTGTGCCGCAGAGCGCGTACCGGAGCTGTTCAAGGACTCGACAGGAAGTGGACGGCATACTGCATCGCTACTGAACTCACACATGGACTTCGGGCGAAGCAGCTGGTCTCGTTGGTGCATTTTGAACCGTGATATCCATCTGGAAGGTGTTGGTGGCCGCATGGGTCGCGAATAGCGGTATAAACCAACAGCCGTGGCCGCACATTAAAGAGAATAGTAGCCGTAATCCCGTCCATCATGATGAAAAACTCGTCTTCCAAACCCCTGCGGTTTTCAAATGCTGCGGATCTTCGAGGGCACACTCGTATTTTGTCAATTTTATCAAAATCCATTGTTTGATAACCCAGAAGCCTGTTCCGATTTTGGATTTGTGCTTGCCTTCAGAGGTTCCCGACGTATTGCGAGTGCTGAATCCAGATAGACTCAGTGAGCCTTCCGCCACATTTCACCTTCGAATGAGCCGAACCGCTTTGTCGGACCTTGCCTGAGGTAGCAGCGTCTCTGTACGAAGATGTTCGAAAAGCTCAAGTTCGGCTTCCGTGAAAGGGCACTTGGCCATCTGCATGGTGTCTCGACAAGTCCTTCGATATAACTATAACCAAAGCTTGAAAGGGAGATCTGCGGCAAACAAGAACATACCACGCTTCACTTTTGCCCAGATTGTTGCATTATGTTTCGATATGGATGCAGCCCAGCTTCTCCGCTCGGGGGTCGCTCATGGATCAATGAGCGATGAGCAACAGCAAAAGTCTGAATAGCGGGCACTTTCTGCATTTCTTTTCTTTTCTTACTTTCTCTTCTACCACATCCTCTCTGAGCTTTCAAACACTTGCGTACTGCAGCTAGAAGCATAGACCCATGAATGCTACTTGACGACCATGCCTCCAATGCCGAGTGAATTCATTGCCGGAAACCCAGGTGGCTGGAACGGCCACGCGATTTCCGCAACCTATGGAGAAGCTGCGAAGGTGTGCTTAGCGCTACGCACGGCTCGAGGGTAAACATCACGACTTGAGGCTGGGAATGTCTTTCCACTGTCCACGGTGGTGAATAGTGCATGAGAAAACGAGGGACATCTCACCAGCGGTGAATGTAGCTGTCGATTCGGCGAATTTGCTGTGCTAGAAGAGGTCTCGTGCTTGGTCGACAAGAAGAACATTTTGCATGACCAATGTTGCATATGATTCCTTCTCCGCTATAGCGGATGAGACGCCGATTTGCATGCAAAGTTTTTGAGGACTTCTTCTTCACTCTTGCGAATCGCGAACGTTCAGATTACCGACCTTCATTCTTTGACTGCTGGAGAAAGACTGGAAAGAGTCGCCCATGTCTTCAGCAGGCCTTTTTCTAGACGAAGATTGGAATGCTGGACCCGGATCTAACTCATGCGAGGAAGGTTGGGATGCTGGGCCCGGATCTAACTCATGCGAGGAAGACTGAGATGTTGGACCTGTATCTAACTCAAGCAACGTTTGCACGGTTTTCTTCAGTATCGGATAGAGCCTCTCAACGCCGTACTTGAATAGGATGTTGTATACGATTCCCGTGACCTTGGATTTCGAGTAATCCCCTCGGATCTTGATGACTTGAGCAAATTTGAAGCCAATGGGATATTCAGGTTTATTGCATTGAATTGATCGTAATCGAATGGGCCTGTGAAGTCGTAGCGAAAATCCTTCGGTGGTCGCCACTGCGGAGAAAAACCTGACTTCTTTAAAGAATGTATCCAAGTCATTTACCTCCTTCAAGCAACGGTACATATTGTACAAAGCTTGAGAGGCCGTGTTGAGGTTCTGGAACTCCGCGACCGAGTCGTCAATCTTACCCTGCTTCCCTTTGACCTCTAATGCAAAGAAATGAAAGGCACGCTCGCTTTTGCTCACATTGTCTCCTTCTGAAAACATGTGCCCTGTTAAAGAACGTAGGCGTGTGAGATCCGGCGTAAACGCGTCATCAGGGATGAACGACGTAGACTTGAATGCAACAGCAAGATCTGGCTGAGGCCTACTGATCTTGCATTCTTTCTCCTTGCAAACTTTGCAGGGGAAACGTTCAGAATTCCATAGTGCTTCGCAAATATAGTCAAGTTTGTCGTTAAGTTCATGACGGTTCAGAATAGTCATCATTATAGTCCGTTGAAACATGGCTTCATTCGAGCGGGCACATTTAGACATATCAGCTTGCCAATATTCCTCGTCTCTTCTATGCATTTCCTCATCTCTGGCATTCGGTTGGCTACGCCTAGATGAACAATCGCTAAGCACTAGTTCTCGTATTTTCTTCATATCGACATCTGTGGTGGACCTATAGTCGATATTGTGCTCGAGTAAGGCCCCGTCGAATTTTCGATCAGTGGCTCTGAGCGCTTTGGGTTTCTTAGGATTTCCGTTTTGTTTGCTCGTTGCTTGTGATGGCGGAACAGTCGTGCTGTCAACTGTAGACGCCATATATTCTTCCTCGGGCACCTCGTACCCACGGCTTCGATAGTATTCTACGATATCTGCAGCAATGCTAAGCTGTGAAGTACTGCCAGTAAGCGAGGCCTCGGAAGGTGCCCTTTCGGTGGTTTCCGCAGCCCAGGTCTGAATGGGGTTTAACTGGATGTGTTATGAGCATCTTCACTTGAAAAGCGACAGGATAACAATGTGAAGCTTACGTTACTTGGCGGAAGCGCAACTTCACGGGTTAGGAGAGAAGACCGTAAGCTGGATGTTGCGGTCTTTCGTGGAACAGCTTCGCTATGGGGGGTTTTCTTCTTCTTCTTCCTCAACGTCTGTGAAGTGTTGTTCAGAGTCGTCGGTGGAACAACTGCGGAGGCCTCAGATCTGTGCCTTGTATTGCTCCTTTGAGGTTTCGGGTCTGAATGCGCCGCCTGTCCCTTACGTGAATCGGCGGCTGTACCCTGCTTCTGTAGTGCTGGTACTGGCTGAGCCTGTCTTGCCGCTGCCTGACTTGAGATCCGGGTAGATCTACGGACTACAGGCAGTGACTGCTGTTCTTGAGACTACAGAATGAAAATCAGTCTCTGCCATGAAGAGGATCAAGATGCATGCACCGTAGCCGGTACTGTTACCCCTTTTCTCTTTGCGGTTGCAGGTGTAGGCTTGTCTAAGCTGCTTTTTGTACGTCGTTTTGGTGGCATCGAGTCTGATGCTTGGTTTTTTTCTGCGTCCTTGCTCTCGATGGGACCATGGTGAGGGCTTCAGCCTCGTCTTACAGATCGTCAAAAAAGTAATGAACGGGAAAGCGGGGTGTTGCATCTTCTGCGCTCATTTCTATCCAATGGGCATGATAGAGAGATAAGCGTGTGTCGAACGGAGAGTTATTTCATGCAATCCGAATAGAAGCGACTGCCCGCTACTGGGGTCAGCGGTTGTTGGGCATCACGATAGGTTCATCATAACACTCTTGCTGCCATCTTCGCCTAGCGCAGGCGTCCAGCTAGCTTGCCTATCAATTCTTCATTAAGGTACCTTAGTAGCATGGAAGACGGTAATGGAGCATACAGAGGGAACGATGCTGTCTACTACCCACGACGACGAGGGCAAAGACAACGATGCTCTGGATTTAGCATTACTCGTATGATACCGCCATCACATAGCTCATGTTCAACAACGCCTCTGTCATTGAAGATTGTTAATAATCCACGATGGCGTCGATCACCTCTCAAACAGCCTGCCAGAGGCAGCTTCACACCTTGAAATCATACTCCAACTGTCGCCGTCATGAACAGCACCAGAAGCATTGTATCTGCTTTTCGAACAGCTCTACGAAGCTCTCCCTTTCTCCCAACCCAGGCTGAACGAGCTGCACACGCGCAAAGACTCTTCTCAAGAACCCTTAATGCTTCTTCGTCATTCAAAAGACGACATCATCTACATAGCGATGCTCGAAGCCGAGTACCGGCAGTAATAGCAGAAGCCTACGAAGATACGCCTCCACCACCTCTCTCATCCTACACGAACCCAGCCCTCTCCTTCCCTGCCTCGACGGCCAAGGAGCAAAAACCGCAAAACTTTCCACCCGCTTCCCCTCCTCCGATCCCGAACCTTCCTACACAAGTGGCCAGCATCCCAGCTTCCATTCCTCTGAGCCTCTTCTTCCGGACTGGGGCGGTGTCCTCCCTCAATTCAACCTTGCCTATGAAACCAGAGGAACCCTCAATGCCTCTAACAGCAACACCATTCTCCTACACACTGATCTCTTTCAACTCCGAACCTGCTTTTTAACTACAGCAGATCAGTTATGTATATTTCCAAGTCATAAATGTTAAAAATTGAGAACGAGGTCTAGCCTGTCAGCGTGTTTCAAATGATTCAAAGACCGTCAGCTGAGTGAGAGCCATACATGTGCACTAACAACTACAGTATCACCTCAAGATGATGAGGGCTCAAGGCTATTGATTTCAGATATACTGACGGATAGAAGCCCTTAGTCAAGCTTTGCAGCACGCAGATGATCTACCGTTACATTCATTTGGCCCGGCCGCTGTGCTCGAAGACCACAGGCTAGATCAGCAATTCTGGCATGGCATGACAGAGGATCACTCGCATATACATACCTAATTACCTACTTCATGGGGATGTGCTTTAGTTCACCCCGCATTCATCGCCCGGCGGTTCGGATGTTTGCCTTTTCCCTACCATATATCTTCAACTTGATATTCCTTTCCCACGATAGTGGATCCATTCGGTACCTGGTTACGACCATGTGGACAAGTTAGGCGAGTCCTAGTTGACGCCACACACGGGAAGGGCTATGCCGTGCAACCCTTCGTTAGACTGAAAGCTTTCCGGTTGGTGAATTACATTAAAGTGAGACGCCGGTGATCGACGACAAATAAGACGCCGGTGATCGACAGGCAACACTTCGTCCACGTCCATGCATTACTCCGCTCGGCGTAACTTCACCCTTGATCCCGCATCCGAGCCGCCTTCATGACCTCCGTGCCGTCTTTCAATGGGGCACTAATTATGGCTGAGCGGGATGGGACATCACCATCCTCCCCCATTCTATTCTACTGTATATATGACGTTGTGAGCCTTCCTGGGAGGAGATCTCTCCCTTGTCCTCTTCTACTACTCTTTCCGCTTCCTTAATCTCACTAAATTCAAATCTCTAATGTTCTCATCACCGCTCTTCAACGCGGCTGCGCTGCTCTCTCTCGCGTATACTCCTTCCATCGCTGTGCCGTTGTCTAAACGCTCCATTGCTGGTCCAGTCATACAGTCCAACTTCCCAGACCCAGCTGTTATTCAGGTCGGATCTACTTGGTATGCCTTTGCGACCAACAATGGTGCGCAGCATATTCCATATGCCACATCCCCAGACTTCAACACCTGGACAGTGGCCGAGGGACAGGATGCGCTGCCAAGTGTGGGGGGCTGGAGTAATGGGAACAATGTCTGGGCACCGGACGTGATACAGCTGGTACGTAAAGACAATCATCATGAAGACAGCAGGGTCAAAATACTACAATCACTCAGTATCTTGGGTAACTAAAGATGCTGACATACTCGCGATGATAGAATCCCTCTCATTTCATCATGTACTACACCGCCAATACTGCAGATGGCGCTACTCACTGCCTCGGCGCTGCGACTTCACCCAATGTAGAGGGACCATACCAACCATTGCCGAACACTCTGGGTGACTGTCCTAGAGAGTATGTACCACTCTTCCGATTTGGCAGACCCTTAACTTACCTACACACCACTATAGCCGAGGAGGCGCCATCGATCCGGCCGGATTTATAGACTCCGACGGGAATATCTACGTCGTCTACAAGATTGACGGTAACAGCATCGGTCATGGCGGCAACTGCAACAACGGCGTCGACCCTATCGTACCCACGCCCATCATGATTCAACCCATGGAGGCTGACGGCGTCACCGCCAGGGGCAACCCTACGCAAATCCTTGACCGTTCAGACGCCGATGGCCCACTTGTAGAGGCACCCAGCTTGGTCCGAAGCAGCGAAGGAACCTATGTTCTTTTCTTCTCCTCGAACTGCTACAATGGCCCCTACTACGATACGTCGTACGCCACCGCGTCTCATGTGATGGGTCCGTACACGAAGAGCGGTGCACCGCTGTTTGTGACAGGCAGCGGGCCGAATGGAGAGCTATACTCACCTGGCGGGACGGACGTGACGGCTGACGGGACGAAGATTGTGTTCCATGCAGATCAGGGCACATCTGCCGCCACTAGGCAGATGTATGTTGGGGACATCACAATCAGCGGTACGACCGTAACGATTTGAATGGACATGATTCTTTGTTATCGTTAATGTTCTTTGTATAATGATGGGCGGATCTCAGTTAGTTCCTAGCAAACACTGTATCCGCTCTTATATATTCAACAGGCAGGTAATATAAGGACTGCTCTCTGGTCTAGTCTTGACGGCTCGTCTGTATCGTGATATTCACGTGTCTATCTTCATGTTTCGACTGGACTCGGAAACTCAGATGATTACAGCCACGTAGGCTTTCATCTCCAGATATTTTGGACATTTAATGTTTACGGACATGGGGTACAACCCCTATAATTACACCCGCGTGGCGTTCGCAAGGGTATCCTATGCGTATCTGATAAAGCTAACGGGATCTAAATTCGCACCACGGTTGACCTTCCCAACTGCGTTTAGTGGCCGTTAGTATGGTATCGTATGTACATGTTCCTGGGTCAATAATGTCGTGGGAGAAGCTATATCACTTCGATATCGATCAGCCTTCAATTTCCTTTTCACACTCTCTGTCGCCGCGCATTCAGTATCGAGGGAGTCAAAATGATATGAAGCGCATCCAAAATGTTTGTGCCGTTCCTATTAAGATAATCGCAATGTCCTCAGTTTCGAAATTACCGACAACAGAGCTACGACCATGGCGGCCGATCTCTGTCTCGCGGTCTTTGTTGTTCTTAGGTAGCTTTGCGCTTCTCACTATATACATCTTATCCGATCTTTCACTTCCAGGGATACTGTACTCGAGAGGACTCGATGTTGCCATTATCACGAGGCAGGCCTCGGTTTCTGTGCTGGAGGTATTTCAAGTACATGAGCCGGTCTTGACACCGGCAGGTACCAGCGATCAATATGGTTGCGTATACACTGAAGTGCTTATGGAGCATTCTTTTGCGTTTAGCTATGGAGTGCCGTTTGTGGGTAAGCCAGCATCGGCTCTCGCCCCATGTTTGGTGGTCTATCTAATACCTCAACTTAGGGCAATACACTCCACCACCCTGCGCCTTCAACCGAGTAACCATCAATTTCACTGTAGCATCCGCAGGACGCCAATTCGACCGTCTGGGCTTGATGTATCTCGGGGACGTCGAAGTCTTTCGTACTTCAACCGCAGAACCTACAGTAAACGGCATAGCATGGACATACATCAAAGAAATGGATCAATACAATGCCCTATGGGAAACAGACCAGAAGATCATCTTCGACTTGGGAAATCTCATCGACAATACCTACACCGCAGCTTTTAACACAACCTTGACGGCAACGTTCTTCACTATTCCTAACTCGTCGACACCCGCGGATACTATATTACCCATCTCAGCAAGACGGTCATCGGCGAATATGCCCAGCGCTTTCCAAGTGCCCACGCAGAATGCCTCAGTCTCCTACCGACTGCCTCGAAACGTCAAACGCGCAGTCGTCTCGCTGTCCGCTTGCGGTCAATCCGCAGAAGAATTCTGGTACACGAACGTGCCGTCCTCCGACACAAACACGTTCACAGACACGACCGGCACCCTGTATGGTTACTCGCCGTTTCGGGAAGTACAGCTCCTCATCGACGGCCAATTAGCTGGCGTATCTTGGCCATTTCCGATAATCTTCACCGGAGGTATCGTTCCGGGGTTCTGGCGACCTATTGTAGGGATCGATGCATTCGACCTTCGCGAACACGAAATCGATGTCACGCCCTGGCTGCCTTTACTATGTGATGGCGCTTCCCACACCTTCGAGATCCGCGTCGCGGGTCTCAATGACGATGGAATGGGCCATGCCTCACTCTCACAGACCATTGGATCATACTGGGTAGTCACCGGGAAGATCTTCCTATTCCTCGATCAGACAGGATCCATCACTACAGGTTCCCAACCTACCATCGACACACTCGCACCACAAATCGCCATCACCTCTTCCGTGAGTCGAAATTCAACAGGCGCCAACGAAACCCTAACATACACAACTCACGCCTCCCGCGCCCTAACCGTCACCTCCACGATCATCACCTCGACCGGCCCGCAACCCGTGACATGGACCCAACACCTCAGCTACTCAAACTACAACGCCCTCACCGCGCAAGGCCTGGTGCAACTAACCTCTCAAAACACCACGGGAACAGACACTTCAACCAGCGGCTACGCAAGCACATACACCTACCCGCTAACCATCAACTCCTCCTACACCATCACGAACCCCACAACCTCCGCCTTCAGCATCTCAGCGACCTTATCCCGCGATCTGGACCTTGCCGTCTTCGGACCCTCTGTCTTTCCTTCTGGGATCCAATCCTTCAACACCACAACTACCAATAACACAAACAGCACCACCCCAAAAACCCTCGTATTCACCCCCGCCCTCTCCCACAACCCGTACAATCCCCCACAACTAATCCCCCTCCCCCCAACCCTGCCACAATTCAGCGGCTCCCACCTCCACACAACACAATCCGGTTCCGCAACCTACCTCTCCCCGTCGCCGGGCGGCACCTCCTCGATCAGTTTCGGCACGACGGCTCAGGATTTCATATTCAGCGGTGTTGAATCGGGAGATCCTGGGGTGACGGTGGAGTTATATCGTCGCCATGTGCTCGCTGTGAACGGCAGTCTGACTGAAGATACGGAGACGCTTTTCGGGCGGACGTTGACGCACACGTTGGAGCCGGGGGTGGATGTGGAGTCGGGCGTGGGGATGCGTGGTGAGGAAGGAGGGTTTAGTGTCAGGGAGTTGTTGGGTAGGGGCCCGGGGGAGAGTAAGAGGGGCGTGGTTTAGGTGGGAGTGGTGAAGGGCAGAGATCATGACCTCGGTGAGAAGGGTGTGATGACAGGTTGGGGATAGGATGAAGGGAGAGGGGGGAAGAGGGTTTAATGTCCGTGCTCTATTGGGCCGTGGTCCGGGGCCGAGCAGAGGCGAGCTTGGGGGTTGAACTTGACGTAGTAGCATGGCAAGAACAGCTAGCGGCAACATCTAGCATGAGGTGCTGGACAACCCATATTTTCTCGCCGTCCGCATAAAAGACTATTAGGCCTGCGGAAGCCGTGCTTAACAAAACAAAATAAAACCTCCGATCCACCAATTCGCTCGATGATCCCTCAACAACACCATGTAGGGATACGGGACAGAGTACTTGCTAATTCGCAGGACACGGCAAGTCTAGCTGTGCTCGCAGCAATGCCAACTCACAGATCCCCAAGCTCTTTATCGAATGAATTGTAACACAGCCGCTTGTGCCATGCCGCCAACATCCACAGAAGGAGTGCATAGCATCACGCTCTTCGGAGGGTTGCAAATCCTCGGCTGTCGGGCCGGTGAGTTTAAAGCGAGTTTTGTGCTGCCGAGTGGTATCAGACGAAGGTAGCGCGATCCTAGATAGTCGTGGACTGCTGTTGCCTTTGGTGGTGCGGAGGAAAGTAGGATGGCCTCGTGGACAGCGACGGCTCCGAGATGGTGTGCTTCTGTATGGAGCATGACTTGCGGAACATCGAAGTGGTTGACAGGTACTATTTACGTGCTATATGAGAGGATGGCGATCTGAAGTGATTTAGACCGCACTCAAATATTTCACTCTCCGTGTGGTGCGCTGCGGTGTGAATGGCGGTCTTAATGGAATAATGTGCCGAGATATGGCTGAGGACATGCAGATAGTGAAGAGGCGAGCCGTCGAAACTAGGGAGAGATCTGTATAGCCCAAGTCGTCTGTTCTCCATCATGTGAGGTGTAAAACGTTAGGCTACCACTGCGGACACCACCCGCGCGAGTCCCAGTCTAAGCTTTCATCCAGCATCTCCACTTGTCCAATCTAATATCCACTACCGTCGCTGCAGGCGGTGGTTCCTCATAAGATCCAGCTCGTATCTTGCCGAAATGCATGCATATCGGGTCGTACACAGGTGTGGAGCGCAAGGTACAAGTACACTAGTGCCGTACATTCAATCGATGAAGATGGGAAAGGACAGGTTTATGTGAAGAAGCCGTGCTGTGCCACTGGTCGAGTAGGCATTCGATAGACGACTATGACGCTGCTTCGATCTCTTTCTTCACCCATTTTTCTAGCCCACCTCTTGCAATGATCTCCTGCACATTCGGTGGCAGCTCTCCAACGTTCTGGCTCCACTTGGCCCCACCCTCACCTTCTTGTACATCAACTCTACTTCGCCTCACGTCCCACAAGAACTTCCAGCCTGTCCGTCTCGTCAGCACCTTCTCTTGCTTTGGTGAAGTCTGTGCTGCTGGTGGCGGCGAGTCCAGAGATTCGCGATTCCGAGTAGGCTCCGTGACCTCTGTCGTTGCCTCGACTGGAGATGGAGCGAAGGTCTCTCGGAGTCTTTGGACCAGGCGAGGCACCTCGACACTCATCAACGCATTGTTGATGCTATTCCTCGAGAAGATATTTCCAAAGCTTCCTGCCACAACCAGAGGGATTTTCTTCGCCAAGATGGCAGTCGCAGCTTGTTCTCTCGAACTACCACAGCCGAAGTTGAAGCCCGCGACTAAGATGTCACCTTCTCTGGCTATGGACGAGAAAGCAGTATCGTAGTTTGACATGCAAACTTCGGCCATTTTCTCATTGGTAACGTCGTCTTGATAGGTATATTTGCCAGGATATATGCCATCTGTGTTGATATTGTCGGCATCACAGAAGACGATCTCGCCCTCAACTTTTTCGGGAAAACCTGGGAGTACCTCAGTCACGGCACTCTCCTCCTCTGTTGCCGTGGCTTCTCCACCATGATCTTTCTCCGCCTTCTCCACCAACTCATCCAACTGTCCAATAACCTTCTCTAGTGCTTCCTCGGCGGTGATCATCCTGTCTTCCTCTCTAATACCATCGCCCTCTCCCCTCATCACGCCTTGCCAGCCTGTAGGTCTCTCATACCAGCCTGGACCACCTATTTTACCACTCAAAGCGCTTGCCGCCACGACCTCTGGACTTGCAAGATACGCTTTGGCGTCTGTGGAGCCCATCCTCCCCTTGAAGTTGCGATTGCTTGCACTAATACCGACCTCGCCGGGCTCCAGTAGACCTGTTCCGAGTCCTATACATGGTCCACAACCCGCGGGGAGAGGCTTAGCACCGGCATCAAGCATTGCTTGCCAATCGCCCGATTCCTCGGCCTCTTGCTGCTCTGGCAAAGATGCAGCTGCAATGTAGAAATTCACACCGTCAGCGATTCGAGGGATCTTGCCATCATTTTCTTTTGCAGCGTCTTTAAAAACTTTCGCCGCAGCTGCAAGGTCAGAAGCTCTGGAATTTGTGCAGGAAACGAGATAAGCTCTATTTATTGTAATGTCTTGAGCTTCTAGCTCATTCAATGGTGTCGCGACCTTGACGGAATTCGGTCCCGATACATACGGCGAAAGAGTAGATAGATCAAGATGTAGGTGCTTAGCGTACTTGGCTCCTTTATCGGCAACTAGTTGATTCTGAAGAAGATCATCAAGACGTGAATGACTGAAGCGCTCGTCAGTACCGCTGTCAGACTTGAACAAAGCAGCAGTAGTGGCTTTATATCTCAGCCAAGCTTGTAGAACAGAGTCGATGGGGAATAAGCCTGTCAGAGCACCCCATTCAGTAGTCATGTTGGCGATGGTCAACCGATCATCTACTCTTAAACTTTCCATGGTGTCTTTGGATCCCGTGAACTCTATGGCATGGTTCAGAACCTCGTCGTGACTGAACAGACCGCACAGAGCAACGATGACGTCCTTTCCAGTGACGCCTTTTGGTAGCTTCCCAGTAAAGAATATCTGATAGAAAGTAAGAGTCAACTCTTAACCCTCTAAGTTTACATCCTAAAGGATGAAAAACGATGAGAAAATCTAATGACCTTGGCAATTGGCGGGATCTGCCACCATGTCCGGCCTGTCGCCCATATGCTTGCAGCGTCCGTCCGAACAACAGGTGTGCCGAGGCATCCAATGCCACCATACATATTTGTATGACTGTCAGATGCCACCGCCAACGTTCCTGGCCAAGCATAGCCCTCTTCCACCATAATCTGATGCCCTATGCCCCGTCCTGCAGGGTAGAAATCCACGCCTTGTTTCTTTGCAAACTCTTCAATCTGCCTGTACTTCTTCAAGTTTGACTCGCTTTTATTCTGAACGTCATGATCAAGAGTCATAACAATCTGCTTCTTGTCGTGTATTTTTGTTGCTCCAATCGACATGAATTTCAACGCCACGGGCCATGAGTTGTCATGCGTCATGCAATGATGGGGTGACAGAGTGACATAATCGCCAGACTTGATATATTTGTCTTTCGCCAGGCCAAGCGAGTAGCGTTGAACAATTTTCTCTGTAAGGGTCTGAGGAATAGGGGGCGACGACTTTAGGGAGGACAGTATGGCTGCGGACATAGGGTCCTCAACCTGAGAGTGGAAAACATCTTGATATCTTCGTAATGTTACTGTGTAGGACCGGAGCGTGCTCAACGATGGAGGCTGTTTCGGCAAGCAATGACAGGCCTTCCGCCGAAGGAGTGTGATTGGCGTTCGAGCCTGCAATATTGTCAATTATCGTAAGACATTCAGCTGGGAGGTAACCTTACTAGCATTGTGCTTACTCCAGTCCACCTCCCGGACTACGCTGGTCGTAGTGATAATCTTGGTGTTGGAGGTTCATCGAATAAATTTCTTCCGAGGCCGGACAATCTCCAAGCGATGCAAACTCGAGACCCAGCAAAGCAAACATGCCGAAGTCGGCGGGAGACTGCAGTTCTTGAAGTTCAGAAACGACGACATTGTTCAGTAAAGTGAATTAACTTCACGCATATTCTGAAGCTTCAAACCGAGTCAATTGCAGGAACCCCATTGCTGGCAGGTTGTTTCGAAGTTGGAAGCCGAGCAGAATCGGAACAATTTTTTACCAAAGATAGATATTGGAGATGACTCACCGGGAAGAATAAAGGCAGCTCGATTCTTGTGTTCTTGTTCTAAACACTTAATACTATGCCGACACGAGAGGAAGTAGCCTACTTCGGCGCCGGCCCAGCACCTCTCCCCACCCCCGTCCTGGAAGCTGGGTCAAAGGCCTTCCTCAACTATGAGAACACCGGTCTAGGTCTTGCAGAAATCTCACATCGCTCCCCAACAGCCACAAAGATATTAGCGGATACCAAAGCTAGTCTCACAACTCTGATCGACATTCCAGACAGCTATGAGGTCCTGTTCATGCATGGTGGTGGCAGCGGAGCGTTCAGCTCAACGGTGCACAATCTGGTCGCCGTCTGGGTGGAGAAAAGGAGACGAGAAGCAGAGAAAGAGCTTGGGGATTCTGAAAAGGTCTTGGAAAGAGTTAGAAAACAAGTTCGAGAGGAATTGAGACTAGACTACTTGGTCACTGGATCATGGTCACTCAAGGCATCACAAGAGGCTGCACGGCTGCTCGGACCACTCGGATCAGACCTCGTCAACGTGGCTCTAGATGCGCGGAAGGCGAATGATGGGAAGTTTGGCAAGATTCCGGCTGAGGATACATGGAACCTGACGCCTACGAGGAGACAAGGCGGGAAAGGTTCGGCATTTGTGTACTACTGTGATAATGAAACAGTGGATGGAGTCGAGTTCCCCGGCTTCCCAAAGAGCTTGGAAGATGATGAAAGGCTGGTCGTGGCGGATATGAGCTCCAATTTCATCAGCCGGCGAGTGGATGTCAACAAATATGCAGTGATCTTTGTGAGTTGAGCCATCGCCAAATTCTGATGGTTGCCTCCTGCTCACGACACTTTCTCAACCTAGGGTGGTGCCCAGAAGAATATAGGTATAACAGACATCACGCTCGTAATAATCCGCAAGGATCTTCTCACCACAGTACCACCCCTATCATTCCTCCATGCCGTAGGGGTTTGGAGTCCTCCGATCGTCTTCGACTACCCAACAATCGCCAAGAACAACTCGCTATACAACACGCTACCCATCTTCAGCGTTTGGATCGCTGGAGAAGTGATGAGGGGCATCCTAAGCACATACGACAATAAGGTCGCCGGCCAGGAAGAAGTAGCCAACAGCAAGGCCAAGATAATCTACGACATACTAGATGCATCTCCAGAGGTATATCAAATAGTGCCAGACAAGAGCGTGCGCAGTCGGATGAATATATGCTTCCGAGTACACCATGGTGATGCCGAGAAGGAAAAAGAATTCTTGGCAGGGGCAGAGGAAAGGATGCTGCAGGGCTTGAAAGGTCATCGAAGTGTTGGTGGGATTAGGGCTAGCAATTATAATGCTGTTCCCGTGGAGAACGTAAAAAAACTGGCTAGCTATTTGGTGGATTTCGCACAGGGCCCTATGACTTAGGACGGTCTGTGTCCGCATTTGATCAGTGTGCTGGATTGAGTCGGAGTATTGCTGTGTTTAAGGGAACAGAGGTCACTATTCTATTCAACATTAGATACCCATATTATACCTTTCCAACTAGATCTATGGCAAGCTAAACCTTGAGCTTGACTATCATTAGCTGCTACCAGCTTATACGCTTGAAACATGCGATATGTTTCTGGGAGGTATCGAGGACTCTTTATTGTTTGACTGTTGATGAAATAGCGTAACACCATGATTCCATGTTGACCTAATGTCATGCTTTATAAGTCATTCATCTCTGCTACCTATCTTTAGAATGAAATTACAACACCTTCCTGGGATCCAAATTGCCAATATTCGCACTCTTCGCCTTCCCATCAAACACAAACTCACTAATCAGCTTCCCCGTCCCCGGTCCATTCTGTATCCCCCAACACGTATGTCCCGCCGCCATCAACAGTCCCTTCACGCCCGTCTCGCCAATCAACGGCCCTCCGCTCGCCGCTTGTACGTTAGGCAGATAGCACGCCTGCCTAGCCGTGACCTCTCCGTCGCGCATCTCGTCTGAGATCGAGGAGATGTAATCGATGATATCCTGACACCTGGAGTCATCGGTTTCTACGTCCGCTGTGACCTTGGGGAGAGGGACGAAGGTGTCGCCTTCACCACAGGCGTAGACTTCGTTGTTCGGGCGCGCATAGATCTCTGGAGTGACGTGCTTAGCATGCGAGCGTTTGGATCTCACCGATTCGTTTGTGCGGCCGAAGTCCGACGGGAGAGTGATGTCGGTGAAGAGAGCGTAGGCGGAAACGGGGCGAGAAGGGCGGATGGTTACGCTGTGGGCGCGGAGGGCGGAGATGGGTGCGGGTGGGTAGACTGACTTCGTCCATGGGCCAGCGGAGATGACGACGTCAGTGGCGGGGATGGTGCGGGTTTCGGACGTCTCATTGTCTTTATATGTGACAGACCTGACGGCGTTGGAAGACCTGTCGATGCTCGTGACAGATCCCAGAACAACTTTGACTCCTTTTTCTTCCGCTAGTCGTGCCATCGATGTTGTGAATTGGTACGGGTGCACCTGCGCTGTAGTATCCGGACCGCCCATCTCATCGTAGTCTTTTACACTTTCGGCCGCGAACCAGTCCAGGTCCTTCGGTATACCAGCAGCTCTCATTGTCCCAATAGCCTCTTTACTCCTCTTTTGCAACGATACTGAGTCTCCGTTCTCATTCTTCCCATTCTTCCCATTCGCCGCGCCAAGTGCCCGCCCTTTCGCTGCTAGTTGCCCGCAGTGTATGCGTCTATAGCCCCATCTTTCGTCCCCACCATGCTCCTTCGCCAGCTCAGCGTGCAGTCGATAGCTCAACGGTACAATGTTGCTTGGATAGGCCCATAATGCTAGAAGACCGCCGGCCTTGCCAGATGCGCCACCTGCGATCTTGCTGGCTTCGAGGAGGGTAATGTTATGGCGGGAAGGGTCATACGAGGGATGTCGTGTCAGGAAGTATGCTGTTGTACATCCGATGATGCCGCCACCTTAGAATAGATCATCAGTCCTTACTCCCAACCCAAATGCTGCTGGACGGTCGTTCGAGGGTGGGGTGGCGAACCGATGATAACGATGTCCTTCTTCTCCTCTGCGCTGGGCATTGCGATGCCTCCAAAGCTTCTGGATACTAGTCTGTGTATGATGATGGCTCTAGCTCTATAGTTTGGAAGGTCTCAGGGCTTTGTGCCTTCTCAGAGATAACGGAGTTGTGTAAGATTATGGAGATGGTGTTCCTCACGTCGAAGTATTCATCATAGAGTGGGGTTAAATATGTGGCGAGTACTCTCTGCTTGCACAGGAACAAGGAAGTCAGCCGGATCAAATTCTCTTATCGATGTAGGTTATTCCATATTTTAGCATAAGGTCATTTCTACATAAACCATAGGGTTCGTGCTAGGCAGAGGTCATGAGCAATTGAGGAAGTAGAGTGTATACCACCTCTAGGCATGATCATGGAGGGATCAATAAAAGCGTCAGAACGGCGCTTGTGTCCAGAAGTAGTCGTACCTGTCTCTAAATTCGTACTCAAGGACGGGTCAAGCTTATCATGTCGTAGTTCGACTGGAGAATCGCTGACCCATTTTGCTATTTGAATACTAGCAATCTTCTCTTGGTCGGCCAAGGGCTCGTCTTCGCCAGCGCTTCCAAGTAAATCGCGTTTCCTGATTCTTTCCTCCTCCTCCTTTACTCTACCTTTGCGCACATGAAGCCAACTACACCAGGTCGCAACAACAGCGAGCGTTGGTGGTATAGGTACCGCCCAGTAGATCCAGAAACCCTTTCCGAGGACCAGTGTAGAATTGTCTGCGAAAAGGGGCACTGCTAAGGAAGCCTACCCACTGTGAATACGACTGTCTGCCGCGAGGACCAAACGTATGAACTTACTACCATGAAGGTCCCGGGAAGGAACAGTATGGTCAAAACCGAGATTGTCTTCATCGCGGAGCTATCTGAAACCGTCAATCCACGACCGTGAACTCAACAATATTTGATGCTGCCAGAGTAATCTTTGGCTGCTTTGATTTGTTGATCTGTTCCCAAGTAGGCATCTTCGTCAGGCAGTGATCCTGAGCAGTGTGAGTACAACGAAACTTTGACAGTATAATCGTTGCTTAGAGGACGCGATGCTTGAGACTGACCTCTAGGGTTCCCCACTTCCACCACTGAATGTACCAGCCTTTGTATAGCAGGGAATACTTCTGTCCAACTTCAAGATCCAATATCTCGTACGTAAAGCCAATGTTTTCGGTATAACTTTCGCCTGGAGCAAGGCTGATAAATCCATTATCGAGTAAGACTAACGTCTCTTCATCAACTGATTCGTTGACCCCAAGTCTGCAACCGTTGTCATTGTCATCCACTTCCCTCAATTTATCCCTGTTATGATGTAGGACGAGGAAGCAGCCTAATGATATTCCGTCAAGCTCTGTTGCACCAGTGTCGGTAGTCTTAAATATCACCGGCTTTCCTCGTGGATTTCCCTTTGGGTTTTCATGATGATATAAGGTCACGGTCAAGGTAAAGGGTGTAGAGAGGGACAAAGTTGGTGGACCGGAAATCTTAGCGGAGAGATAAGGCGAGTTCGAGCTTTTACAGATGTGAGCGACTCGTAGACGCATTATTGCCTCGACACTGGTTAAGGAGAACTCACTGCTGATCGACGTTATAGACAATGGGGCGAGCGGCCTGCTGGCGACGACGCTCATTTGCCTCCAGGTTGTCCCCAATCTTACCGGTTGGATCCAATTCATCCCATTTGCCGCGACGGAGTCGAATAGATTCCTCCATTAGATCTTCGTACTTGATGACGCTCTCCATGGGTATTTCCGGCCCCGGTCGGTAAGACGGCTGATTCTTGGCTGGACCTTCAGTGTAGTCGGTAGTGAACATATCACCGATGACAGCAGATTAGAGATCGAAAACGGAGGACATAAACAAGTCCACACCGAGTCTCATAACAACCAGTCCCAAAGTGCGAGATCTTGCACTGGTAAGCTTATTGAGGTACGACATGTAGGTTGCGAGAAAATACACATGCCGGCGAGGCTGAGAGAACTTGTACGGAGTGCATCGAGCGCATCAGACATGGATTCAAGCAGCCAAGGAACAAATAACAGCAGCGCATAGTGATCGTTTGGTAAGCTACAATGATGACTGTTTCCTTGCGCACGACATTTGCGGTACTTTGTCTGAGTAATACAAGGGGCCCTGTAGATGTGTTATACAGTTGTTGTTATTGAAACCGTAGTCTCAGTCCAAGATTGTCTTTCTCATGATGGTGTCGGTCACGATTATCATGTAGAAGGTCCTCTGGAATATTGTTGTTGTTGTAATACTTCTCGGATCATTGTTCGGGTGGGTATTGACCAATAAGAAGCCACGCTAAATCCGACTCCATGCAGAGCTCCACTTGTTCGGCCGTCAAGATGATCACATAGCAGCTTCAAGCATCAGCACGTGAAATGGAGGGCGAGGGAAGGGGTTTCACTGAGATCAGTGTCTCAGTGTGTGGTGCGCAGAGTGGAAAAGAGAGAGTAAGTAGATGATCTCAGACTAAAGCAACCGACAGAGAGTGAGCGGCGGCGTGATCATACAAACTTCTGCTTCAACATTGTTCCTCATATACTAATATTTATCTCAGTTCTCAGCGTAGGACCTCAAAACAAGCTTGATGTGATGATAGATTTTGACGTCTCTCGCTAGCAAAGAGGATAAGGAACCGCCCAAATTCTGCCGCTGGAGGAACAACTTGGTAAACCCCTGCCTCCCATAGAGATGCTGTACTTCACTAAATGATGGTGGAGTAGACCACTCTTTCTCAGCGTCACAACTTATACTTTGTCGCCTATCTTGATGAGATATACGTTTACAGGCCTCTATTCCCGACGCAAGCTCTTCCCAGCCGACCTGATTTGATCCTGAGACTTCCTGCTTCACAGCCCAGTCTCTCCGGCTATATCGATCTCCGACATCCTCATGCAGTGAACAATCTCTTGGTGGGTGACCTAGGAGAAGAAGAGATCGTCGCCTGTGTCTGCGATGACGGGGATGTGTTGGCATATCATACCCGCGCCGTATTCCATACGGTTGAGCGGCGGAGCGCTGGCGATGGGTTGGGCTACGATGATGGTGACATGATCAAACCCTTTTTCAATGATAATGTTGGCTTGAGTGCCTGGGGCCTCGCAATACACAAAGCCAGCCGGATGATTGCTGTCAGTGCAAATACTCATGAAATCACGGTGTTCGCTTTTGCACTATCGAGCAAAGACCTAAACATCGATCCTGCCTCTTCTGTGGACGACGTTTCGAGGCATGCGGTCTCGAGATCGGATACAAGTGACTGTCTGCACCAGCGAAAAATCTCTCCATCTCAACGCGCAGAGAACGTGCGAATCTCATTAGAAGGACACCGGGATAATATTCCAAACATTGCTTTTTGCAATACTGACGATGATAAGGAAGGTCGCTGGTTATTCAGTGCTGACATTGACGGGGAGATGCTGGTATGGGATATCTGGTCTCGTAAGGGGTTGCGGCGTCATACGTTCGCACGTCCGCCTATATCTCCCGGGTCACCTGCCGTGTTTCTCAACCGCATTGGGTGAGCATCTTTCCCAGGACTGAGGTAGTATATCGTTGACACAAGCATTGTTAGCAGTCGCGGCTGGGGCGTGATCTGTCTCGACACCCGTGCTTTCAGGCTGACTCAGGGCCCTCAAGAAACTTTCGGCTGTGTTCCAGAGTGCCGAAAGGGTATTTGGGATATTTCAGGTAGCCGCGCTGATGTAAGGGATGCTTCAATCTGGCATGCAGGCTTTTCCAGGTTCACTGCGGTTCGTGAAACCCATAACGGGGCACAGCCAAGTGCGAACTCCGATGACGCGGCATCGTTAGACGACTCGGAAGGAACGGATGGAGATATCGACGAACCCGACTGGTTCATCGACACAGATGAGGAGGACCATGAGGATGGGTCGGAAAGCAACACTGTGCTTGTTGACGACGACTCCGAATCAGGAACTCCGTCTCTAGCAGAGCAGCAAATGATCTATGAAAGCATGACTTCAGTGTCACTCAATCACAACGATGTTATTCAGGAGATAGGAGGGAGTGATCATGGAGCGGCTCAATTCGGGACATCGCCACCTTGTAGACCGTCGGGCAAGGTCTGGCCGGAACGGACAGAGACCTGTGTGGCTACTCCTGACAAGCTATCAGAGCCTAGATTGCCACGTTGTGCGATCATCTACACGTCCGAGACAGATATTCGATTCCTCCAGGATCCAATGAAGGGTCCCACTGTGGCATTCCAGCAGCCACTTACTCAGAACCTTCCGCCAAATCTTCAGTGGTTGGATCGATTCGACCGGCTCAACATACTTGCTCAGATACCAGAGCTTGGCATCGTAGCTGTTGCGACCCAAACCGGACGGATAGCGTTGTTGACACTGACACGAATGACGATGACGAAGCACTTGGCTTTCCGACTGGATACAATTCTCCCCCTCAGATCGCAAGAGGATGAAGGGCGCCGTCCAGATGTGCCATTGCTTGGCCTGGCGATTGGCCCAATCCAGGGCCGAGAGATGACGTTAGCCAGTATAGAAAGTGATGGCTTGAAAAGTGATGATCGAAGAGAATCGTGGCGAGGCGTGGAATCGTCACGGCGCTATCGACTGATGTTGACATACTATGACCACACGGTCCTCAGTTATGAGATTGGGCGGCCTAGTACAGCAGCAAGCAGCACCGAGGATGAGTTGTTGGTCCTGTAAATGCGTATTGGCAGGGATTCAAACCCCATCTTTACGAGTGAATTGCCCTGTAGCAGATTTTCATTTGCCAGGAAGACTATCTTTCTGTTCCAAACGGGCTTTCTGAACATTAGATGACATGACGGATGAAGGTATCCTCAGCTCCCAGCTCAAATGAAATTAGGATTACCTTGCGCTAATTAATTGGTTAGATGTCTCCTTTATATGCATTAAGGTCAACGGTGAGGGACTATTGACGGGTTTGCAACCTTGGCGGCAATCTCGGCATCTGGGAAGAGCGTGTAAGCCTGCACCGCACGCGCTGATGGCTGGTGGTTGATGGATTATGGATTTTGGCTGTGGGCTGAACGGTGAAAGGGTCGGAGGGTGTGACCAAGTCTAACGCTGGGACTCGTCCAGAACATATCAAATTGGGGTAGCTTAACGGTTCGAAATCTCACCAAACATAGTGCTATGCATGTAGACCGTCTTCAACGCTACGGTTGATGCCACAAGGCTCGTCAATGTATGGGGATCTCATTTGCAAAAGGATGGGGAAATCCCTAGCATTTTGGTATCTCCATAACTGCACAAAGGTCCCAAATATACGAAACCTCCTTCAAGCTCTGTTATCTGGTTATCTCGTCATCGAGTCTTCTTTCTGACACCATTTGCCTCAACCTGCCTTTTCCTCCTCTTTGCTTCCCACCTCTCCCAGCCAGCATCGACCAAATCCTCACCAATAACCAGATCTCTCATTCTCAACATCCTCGCCCATCTAATGTCTAAAGCCCATTCAATCCAACCAGTTCTTCGCAAGTAAGCTATAAGCAAAAACCATGCAACGGCCGACCCAGCCCCCGCGGCACATCCTACGAGAACCTGTTTCGGTGTATGGTAATTTAAGTATATTCGACTTGCTGCAACAGCCGCAGCACAAAGCTTGGCAACAGCGGAAAGAAGCATTCTTTCTGGAAGAGAGGTTGGCATGTATGTCGTGGACGGATTGGGCACGTGTCGAAAGAGGAGGAAGAGAGCCAAGGAGATTGAATAGAAGGCTACAAATTGAGCGTGTGAGGATGGCATGCCGTAGCCTTTACCGTACATCTCTGCATCAAGTCAGCATACCTTACACAGTCGGTTGTACCGGGGCACGAACGTTTGGGTCTCTCCTCCTTTATCCACCGCTTGAGGAGGAAGTTGAGAGCTTCGCAGCCCATCTGACCGGCAAACATGAGTAAGATCTCTATCTCGCGTGTCGCCCAGATCAATGTAATGTAGATCACACAGAGACCTTGGGGAACCAGGGCAAGCCATGCGCAGATGTACGATATGGGATCGGCGGGGTTCTATTTGCGGCAGAAGGCAAGATATCAGCTTGGAATCCTAGAAGGTCTGCGATGTCACTGATGTAGTACATACGTAGTGCACGTGTGTCAGTGACAGCGACGCCAGCGGTGCCTCGTCCATCTTGCCTACAAGACTGAATCAATTAGCATCTGACCTGTCACAAAGCCGGGGAAGCCCTGGGGATTCATCCTGTAATGCCGCTTTTTCGGCTGCTCCCGACGCAAAAGCGGCTTCCTAGAACTCTCGATAGCGCGCCGTATCCGAATGATAACTTTCGTCCTGAGGTGCCGTCTTTGCTAAGGACCCCTCCACACGACTCGGGCGCTGATATAGATTCCTCTGTAGTCTTTTCTTCCAAATGCTGTATTATCTGGTGCGCGCATATTTGCTGTCTGTGGCGTCTCGTCTGACAAGTCCATCGCCCAACTACTCTCACCTCTCTGCCACAATAATTCACCATGGCCGATGACCTTGAGTCGCCGGAAGACGAGCGTGCAATAGAGCTATTCTCTATCGCAGCAATCTTCCCTGAGCTCGCCATCGATGCGACAGATCCGTTCCGCGCATCCATAGACGTCCCTGTCTCACCTGCACAACCTCTTGCCGTTGTGTTTCCACCGCTCGCCGATGGTGCGCCACCAGCAGCTCTGCCAACACCACCAAGCTCCAATGGAGTCAGTGGCAGCGACTTCAAGAGAGGTGATGTTGGAACGCAGACTGCTTCAGTGTTGGAGGTAATTCAGGATATCCATCACCTTTCACATCTGCCACCGCTGTCGCTACAAATACAACTTCCAGATGGCTATCCTTCAGAGAAGCCGGCCATGTTTCGCCTTTCGACAACATCTTCATGGCTCCCAAACGCGGTCTTAGCACAGCTGAAAGAGCAAGGCGATAAGCTATGGGAAGATCTCGGACGAGGTCAGGTGGTTTTCGACTACATCGATCACTTGCAACAAGCTGCTGAAAGAGGATTCGATCTCGGTAGCCCACTGAAGGTCCCTCAAGATCTCAAGATATTACTCTTGGATTTTGACAGCAAGACAAAGCGGGAGAAGTTTGAGCAGGAGACTTTTGATTGCGGCATCTGTTTAGGTAGGCTCATACACTCGGTTGCGCTTCATGTGCCGAGAGTCTTTACTTACCTGATGTGTAGAACCCAAGAAAGGATCAGCTTGTCATCGTATGCTGTTATGTGCGCATGTCTTCTGCGTGGAGTGTCTCCAAGACTTCTACAACACCTGCATCACTGAAGGTGACATAACAAATGTCAAATGCCTGGCTCCTAATTGTGGGAAAGATCTCAAACCAGCGATCGTCGCCCACAATCCAGAAGCTGCACAGCCACGGAAGAAGAGGAGGAAAGAAGACCGAAGCCTCAATCCGAGTGAACTTTTACAAATTCCACTCGAGCAAGAGACTGTGCAGAGATATGTCAAGCTCAAGCGAAAGAAGAAACTAGAGTCTGACCGGACCACGGTGTACTGTCCGCGGCAGTGGTGTCAAGGTGCAGCCCGCTCAAAGAAGCATCCAAAGACCGATGATATCGACAATGTTGCAGGCTCTGCATCGGATGATGAAGAAGAGCCACGAAATTATGATCCTAATGCAAACGAAGAGACACTACCGCCGCCTAGCGAACGTCTTGCAATTTGTGAAGATTGCTCTTTTGCATTTTGCAAAGTCTGCAAGTCTGGTTGGCACGGAGAATTCGCCCGCTGTTTCCCACGTCGGAAGTATGAGCTTACTGCTGAAGAGAAAGCATCTGAAGAATACATGAAGCTGCACACATCTCCATGCCCTACATGTATGGCACCGTGCCAAAAGACGATGGGTTGCAACCATATGATCTGTTTTAAGTGCAACACGCATTTCTGCTACTTGTGTAGCGCATGGTTGGATACGGGTAACCCCTACAAACATTTCAACGAACTCAAGTCGTCCTGTTTCCAGAGGTTATGGGAGCTAGAAGGCGGTGATGGGGGCGAGGACGTTGGTCTTGGCTTTGGTGGAGGTCCACAAGATGGCAATCAAGTCCATGATGTGCTTCTGCCATGGGACGAAGACGAGGATACCGATACTGAGAGTGATGAAGAACTTCCTCCACCGTTGGCCCCACCTGCCCCTGGGCCGCCCAGAGGTGCTCCGGTTGCACGTGTGGTTTTACCACCAGCGATTAATCTGCCACTACCACCCGTACCTCCAGCGTATAGACCACAACCACAGCATAGAAATGGAGCCCCGCGTCGCATCAACGCAGAACCAGGTAACCGGCGTCGACGACCAGCTGGTGTTGGCAATGTACCTGCCGCAGGTGGTAACGGTGGCGGCCGGGCGGCTGGAGAGCGTGGACCAGCCCGACAAGGGTTGCAGCGCTTTCTGCAAATGGTGGAGAATGATGAAGAGGGTGAATGGGACAGCGATGAGCTGGATGACGATGATGATGAGGACGCAGGAGGAAATTGGGAAATACCGATCCGGTAGCATTGGTCGTCTATGGATTTGGACAAATGGTGAAGGTCATGAGAAACTTACGTTGCATCTACAAACGGAGTTGGGTCATCATCTGCATGGCTAGGTAGCTCTATGGCTTTTGATGTTGCATAACATCTTCCGCGTTGTATCCATATTGCATCATAACTTACATACTGAAGCTGGCAAAGACTCTGCAACCTCACATTACCGCCGGAGCTGTCTCAATATTGATCAGTAGTGGAATATCTCTCATTCTGGTGATGTTCCTGTCTACGTGGTGTTCTATGATGACGGTACGAGTATTGTCCTGAGTATTTTCGTAGGACCCCCGTCACCAAAGCTTGGACCTCGCGAAACAGACTGCCGCCATGTTCAAATCCGTGTTCTCAAATATATCCACTAATTTAGTATTGCTGTCTTGAAGCTCGCATCACTCATTGGAGCTTCTCGACCTCTGCTTGGTCCGCTCTGCGCGATGTTTGACTTGAGGCGGATTTCCTGGCTCGTCATAGCCATTCTGATTCTTCCATTGGCCAACGACGCCAGGGCTTCAGTAGTTGATGATTCGGTCTTATCTCAGGAAACAGCAAGAACTTTGGACCAGTCGCTGCTATGGGGACCATACAGACCAAATCTTTACTTCGGAGTCCGTCCCAGAATACCGAAGAGCTTGCTTACTGGGTTACTATGGGCGAAGGTGGATAACTTCGCGACAGTGCAGAATAGTACGTGCGGAAGCATTGAAGCTCGGCGCATGCTCAATCCAGCTTTATGCCGCTTCAAAGGGAACTTGACGCTGATGTTGTGGTATTTGCAGACTTCCGCCATACATGCGAACAGCACGAAGGTATGGCCGGCTACGGCTGGGACGAGTACGACGTCCGAGAGGGAGGCCGTCAAATAATCCACGACGCTGGTAACAACATCGATATTACAACGGAATTCATCAAGATACCTGGCGGTAGTCATGGCGGGAACTGGGGAGTCCGAATAAAGGGCACACCCCGCGATGATGCACCTCCAGACTTGAAGAGTACGGTGATATTCTATACAGCCATGGAGGGTCTCGGAAGCTTAGAAATTGCAAATAACAAGGACCCGTTGGGCCTCGAAGGAACAGTGACAGTCAAAGGCCAGACCGCTGAATTGGGGGACTTTAATATAGCTATTACGGAGGGGCCAGAGAGTAACATGCATCCGCCGCCTACACATGCGAGTTATCAGGACAAGCCATTAGATAGGACCATGGTGGCTAGTTTTCAGGTGCCTGAGGAAGCAATCTGGCAGACGAAACGTACGTCCCGAATCTTCACGTCCGGGGGCTGGCTGTTTTCTGGATCTGGCTGACGAGCTGTGTTGAGCGAAGCTCTTCTCTTCACGCATATGAAGAACGAGATCGATGGCTATATTGAAAGATACGGAGCTGAGAGTAATCCTCCACCATGGCAATTGTTCACTATCTCCAACGATCCGAAGGCAGGCAACCTGCATTTGGTGCAGAAAGTGTTTCAGGGGCCCTTCGAGGTACGTTTACCATGAGGATGTCAATTTGAAGCGAACTGAACATCAATACCAGTTTGATGTAATCTTCTCTTCAGGATCAGCTCCAAGTCCCATTACTTGTAAGTATCTACGTAATCTACAAGTCACAACTCGGACTGATCCGGAGCTTAGCGGACGACCTGACCGAAGGGATTAGGACTGCGACCGAATCCTTTTCAGAGCGGTTCTCGAAAATCCTTTCCCCAAAGGCTCCATTCAACAAGTCAAAATATCAAAAATTCTCCCGAGCTATGCTTTCGAATCTAGTGGGAGGCATTGGCTTTTTCTACGGTGACTCGACCGTGGACAGATCATATGCTCCTGAGTACGAAGAAGAAAATGAAGGCTTCTGGCAAGAGACCGCAGAGGCTAGAATGCGGGCCGAGTTGAAAGTCGAAGGCCCTTCCGAACTGTATACCAGCATTCCCTCTAGGCCATTCTTTCCTAGAGGGTTCTTGTGGGATGAGGGGTTTCACCTACTACCCATCGCTGATTGGGATATTGACCTTACGTAAGAACCATGTACAGTTCCCGTAGGTGTATTCGCTGATTCCATGCCAGTCTTGAGATTGTCAAAAGCTGGTTCAATCTAATGGATGAGGATGGCTGGATAGGCCGGGAACAGATTCTCGGTCCTGAAGCTCGGAGTAAAGTGCCTCAAGAGTTCCAAGTCCAATATCCCCATTATGCTAACCCACCGACCCTCTTCCTTGTTCTGGAGTCTTTCATCGACAAGCTGCGACTGAATGCTTCATCAGAGACCGACGACATTCGCACCACTCATCTGACCAATCCCGATCTTGCTCTTGCCTACCTCCGCACACTCTACCCTCTCCTGAAGCGTCATTACTTTTGGTTCCGCAAATCACAGTGGGGCGACATCAGGTCCTATGATAGAGACGCATATTCTACCAAAGAAGGCTATCGCTGGCGTGGGCGAACGCCTCAGCATATCTTGACCTCAGGGTTAGACGACTATCCCCGTCCGCAACCACCACATCCGGGTGAGCTTCATATCGACTTGATTAGCTGGATGGGTATGATGACGCGCTCAATCCGGCGTATCGCAGAGACACTGGGCCAAGAAGAAGACGTGGCAGAGTTTCAGGGGTACGAGACAGCGATCATCCGAAACATCGACGATCTCCACTGGGATGAAAAAGCCCAAACGTACTGTGACGCCACCATTGATGATTACGAAGAGAGTGTGCATTTTTGTCATAAAGGATACATCTCTATCTTTCCCTTCCTGACTGGACTGCTGCCGGCGGATAGTCCCAGGCTAGGGGCCGTGTTGGATCTGATCAGTGATCCGGAAGAACTCTGGAGCGATTATGGAATTAGGAGTCTGAGCAAGAGCGATGAGTTTTATGGGACTGGAGAGAATTACTGGCGAAGTCCAGTGTGGATCAACATGAACTACCTGGCCGTGCGGAGTTTGCTTGTAAGCCTCCTATTCTCAGTGTCTTACCACTTATTTCGACAGTCACGCTGATGTGTCTACAGGACATAGCACAAAGACCCGGCCCACATCAAAAGCAAGCTCGAGAAATCTACACCAAGCTCCGTAAGAACCTCGTCGAGAACGTCTTCAACGAATGGGAGCGGACAGGCTTCGCATGGGAGCAGTACAATCCCGAGACTGGAGCGGGACAGCGAACGCAGCATTTTACTGGATGGACAAGTTTGGTTGTCAAGATCATGGTCATGCCTGACTTGAGCGGTGCTGGTTCAAGGAGAGCGCACGATGAGCTGTAGGAATAACTATATAAGATTTATTAGAATAGCATTCCTTTCGAAGATCGGAGGCCGATGACAGCGAATCTTGCGTTTCGATCGTGGTTGACTGTCTCAGCCCAGTTTTCACTTCTGTAAGTGTGTCCGAGCAGCCATACTCAGATTCCTCGATCAAATTTCTCATTGGTCACTTCTCTTCCTTATCCCATAGCACATGGCTTGTACCGATCTGAGTCTGAGCCCAGTTGACGAAGTGCACGTCAAGACTCCACAGAAAGTCCTCCTTATCCTCCTCGCTTTTGTCATTGATTAACCCCCTTTCGGCCCATGACGCCGCCGTAATAGCCAGCCGCCAATGATACATCCACTGGTCCGGGCACCGAAGACCGAGACAATTTGCAAACTGACCACATTTCCTCCCGAGGTCCTTCCATTCCAGCCACCGTGTCTCACCAGACGCCTTACCGGTAACGTTGGATTTGTCCCAGTCCGAAACGTAGAAGTCCTTGACAATACGCTCTCTGAGCTCTCTTAGAGGTCGGCTTGACGCATGAGTAGGAAAGATCTCAAATAGTCCACGGTCCCTTAGATCGCTATGCCGAACGTATTGAACAAGACCGCCCTCGGAAGCTCGTCCGCAAATCAAGTACATACTCGGTCTTGTATTTACTGTAATCCTGCCAACCTACTTTCCTGGCGCACCGTCCAGCGCTGATTATGCGATCGCCGAGTGCTACATATCACTTTGGCTACGTCAAAGACAGCGATGCTGACGTCGAGGTACCCACTAAATACGAACACCGTTGCCATATTGAACGCGCGAAGAAAAGAATCGGTCGTGGAGATAAAGTCAGTAGCTTGAATGTCGTCACGATCCAGATGGCGCAAGAAGATGTGGTCCTCGAATGGCTCCGATAAATCTTTTAGGGATGTTCCTGCAACCCAGGATCCAGATAGGAAGCTCTTGGGACCGTTGATTCCTGCCGACTTGGAAACAGAGGAACGGAAAAGGAGCGGAGGTAGCCATGATTTGCTCCATATCTGGGTGACTTAGAGCCTGTTTGAGGAGAAGGTTGGTGGTTTGCGATCTCAAGTTTCTACCTTCTACCCAATGAACATGATCAGTACCGATTCAGTTGATGCTTGGCTTGTTGAGGAAGGTGTTCGTGACCTGGAGCGACTGAGAGATAGTGCGTACGAGGAGCTTGCGATTGTGTCAACAGTACCAACGAGGAACAATATCAGGATTGTGCAGCGGTCCTCCGGGCTAGATTTGCTCCTCTCATCAACACTCTGCCGGTTTGTAGGGCCTACCATTGGTAACGGTGATATTCACTACCCACCACTTCAGGTTGTGACTAGTATAATCCTACCAACATAGACGAGAAGAGGTTTCCAATGGAGTAGTCCTCAGCTGCAAACTTCAGGATTACCAGCGTAGATTGACCGAACAAAGCTCCCTAACAGGTTTCACCTAAGACGCTTACGCTATAGGACACATTCCCAGCATCGATGATCTCGTACCTCACCTATCGCCGTCGATCGTAGTCATCACGTCTCCGTTGAAGATGCTTCGGAGACCTGCTGCGGTCTTGACGCCGGTGTTCATGGCGCTTGCTATCCCTCGGCCGATCCGCGCTTCTTGACCTGGACAGTCGCTTTCCTTCCATCTCTCTAGAATGTGGCCGACGTCTTCTGTGCTCTCTAACGCGATGATCATCATCCCTCTGATGCCACGTCTCACGCTCCCTATCCCGAGTCCTACTCCTCCTCCGCCGATCCCTTTCCATACCATGGCTCGGCCTCGGACTTCTCCTCTTCCGCTCTTTCCTCACCACCTTCTCCCTGCCCCCCTTCAAACCCCCCCTCTCCCCCTCAAACCCGCCCAAAAC
>JAABUP010002392.1_pt1 | contig 36398 bp, 33 predicted proteins | sample 5559201 | NCBI WGS metagenome assembly JAABUP01 (sample SAMN10711887, study PRJNA513373) | rock metagenome | isolation source: Antarctica rocks | place: Antarctica
CGCACCGTCGGGGCGCTGGAGACGGCCCTTGGCGGCCTGCTCGATGCCGTCACCCCGCGCGATGCCCGCCACTTCTTCGCCCACTGCGGCTACGGCACCGCTACATAACCCTGAGAAATGCTGTAAACGGGCGACGGCGGTGACGAGTGGGGTACCACCACATTCGTCACCGTCATTGATTCGATGCAGGTCAAGATGTCGCCCGGTGTCGGTCGCGCCCCCAACCGGTTGCCCGGTGCCGACCTCGACCCGCTCAGAATAGCGCCCGACGTGAGTGACGCACATGGTCCAGAAGGACATGGCCTCACATGGACGATCGACCAATTGGCACCAGAATTGCCCCAGCGGCGATCGAGCCTTGATTGTACGACGAGCGATGAGCCGTCATCTAGGCACGATAGCGCACAACAACTCCTGGCCGCAGTGTAGGGAAAGAGATTCGCTCCTCGGCGCGTTATCCTATTAACGGGCGCTGGCTGCGCGGCCCTAGTGCCTGGCCCGATGTTCGATCAGCACGGACGATACTCACCGGAGCGAGAGCTACTCTCGCGTGGATAGAGTGGATAGAAAGGATGGAGACGCTATGGCGCTCGATGCCGAGAAGGCGATTCGCCTGACCCAGTTCGCCACACGCGCGGGCTGCGCCGCCAAGCACCCCCCCGGATTCCTGGTCCCCTTGCTCGGGGCGCTCCCCGCGCCGCGCGACCCGGCGGTCCTCGTCGGCAGCGCGACCTCCGATGACGCGGCGATTTATCGCCTCAACGCCGAGACGGCGCTGATCCTGACGACCGACTTCTTCACCCCGATCGTCGATGACCCGTATGACTTCGGGCGGGTCGCGGCGACGAACGCGCTGAGCGATGTCTACGCGATGGGCGGCACGCCGCTGACCGCGCTGAATCTCGTTGGCTTCCCGGAGGAGGGTCTGCCCGTCTCCGTCCTCGGCGACATCCTCCGCGGCGGCGCGGCGGCGGCGGCGGCGGCGGGAATCGACATCGTCGGCGGCCACACAATCCGCACCGATGAGCCGATCTATGGGCTGGCCGTCACCGGCAGCGTCCATCCCGACCGCGCGATCAGCAACGCGGGCGCACAGGCGGGCGATCTGCTGGTGCTGACCAAGCCGCTCGGCCTCGGGCTGATCACCACCGCCGCCAAGCGCGACGAGGATACCCTGGGCGCGATCGGCGAGGCGATCACCCTGATGACGACCCTCAACGCGGGGGCGGCGCGCGCGATGATCGCAGTCGGCGTCCACGCGGCGACCGATGTGACCGGCTTCGGCCTCCTCGGGCACCTGCGAAACGTGCTGGTGGCGAGCGAGCTGGCGGCGGAACTCTGGTTCGATCAGGTGCCGCTGATCGCGGCGGCGCTCACCTACGCCGAGCAGGGGCTGGCCCCCGGTGGCACACACGCCAACTGGCGCTTCCTCAACGACTGGACCACCTACGATCCGGCCCTCAGCAAGGCGCAGCAACTCGTCCTGGCCGACGCCCAGACCTCGGGTGGCCTCCTGATCGCGGTAGCTCCCGACCGCGCCGACGCCCTCCTGGCGGCGCTGGCACACGAGGCGACCCCGGTGGCGGCGGTCATCGGGCGCGTCACAGCGGGGCAGGCCGGGCGGATGCACGTCCTCCTGACCGGCGCACAATAGGACGAGGGACGGAACAGGAGACACAGAGAACGAGAGAGAAGGGAACGGGGGAAGGACGATAGCCACAGAGGGCGCAGCGCCCGCAAGCGGGCCGGGCGCACAGAGCACGAGGGGGAGCGGGCACGATTTGAGGGGGCGGTGCCACAATACGCGCGGTGCCTTCCGCCAACGTAGCAGCCAGGAGCCTCGCAGCGGCTCATTCCCCCTCTCCTCGGATGGGGAGAGGGGGTGCCGAGCGCAGCGAGGCGGGGGTGAGGGTTCCCGCCATGCCCCACCCACGCCAGTAACGAAGCCCCTCTCCTAGAATTGGGAGAGGGGTGGCGAGCCGGGTGCCCGCGCAGTGGGCGACGAGCCGGGGTGCGGGCCGTCCCCTGGCATGAGTAGCCTTTGGACGTGGGGATAGCCATTGGACTGAAGTCCCGGCTGAAGGCGACTTACGTCGCCACAAAGCCTACGCGGATTGGGCGTTGGACATGCCAGCAAACGCGCGCGCAGTGGGGTTGCCAGCGCCGTACCAGGGTTAAAATACCCCGTAGGGTAGCCACTACCCATGAAGGGCACACTGCCCCGGCGAAGGGCGGCTCCGCCGCCACGAAGTACCCCTGAAGGGCATACTATCCCCTCCGGGGACTGGAGCGCCCCTAAACCATTTTCTCTCCCGTTCCCCTCTGTGCCTTTGTGCCTCCTGTTCCGTCCCTCCGTCCCCTTTTCTCTCGTCTTTCTCTGCGTCTCTGTGTCTCTGAAGCCAACGTCCCCTCGTCCCCCCGTCCCCCGTCGCTCAGTACCCCTGGCTCCGCAGATACTGCCGGCTGACCGTTGCGCTCTCCAGCGCGCTCGGGCGCTGCGTCACGTCCGTCTCCGCGATCAGCCAGCCCGCGAAGCCCGCCTCGCGCAGGATCGCGAAGATCGCCGGGAAGTCCACGCCCCCCTCGCCGAGTTCGGCGAAGACCCCGGCAGCGGTGAAGGTGCGATAGTCCCACGCCGCGTCGCGTCCACGCGCCACGACCGCCGGATCGACATCCTTGAGGTGCAAGGTCACGATGCGCGCGGCGTAATCGCGGCAGAAGGCGACCGGATCGGCCCCGGCCCAGGCGAGGTGCCCCGTGTCCGGCCCCAGGAAGATCGTCGCAGGGTCGGTCAGCGCCAGCAGCGTGTCGATCTCCTCCTGCGTCTCGATCGGCGTGCCGACGTGATTGTGGAAGGCGGCGTGCACCCCTTCGGCGAGCAGGATCGCCCCGACCTCGTTGAGGGTGTCCCCGAAGCGTCGGTACTGCTCAGTGGTCAGCGCATCGTCGTGACCGACGTGTCCCGCCGTCTCGCGGCGCGTCCGCCCGGAGCGCGTCACGTAGTCGAAGCCCCCCGCCGCGACATAGATCGCGTCCAGCCCCGCCTCGCGCGCGAACGCGCCCTGCCGCCGCGCCTCGGCCAGCAGCGCCTCACGCTCAGCGGCCTCCCAGAACGCACCACTCATGTAGCCTGGCGCGGGGCGCAGCCCGTGCACCGCGAAGAGGGCGACCGTCTCCGCCGCCGTGCGCCCGCCGCGCTGTCCGGCGGGCGCACCCGCGTAGCCCGCCCGCGCGATCTCGCCCAACACGCGCTCTTCCGACCATGCCCCCGGCTCGGCCCGCTGGAACTGGTTCCAGGTGATCTGCCCGCAGCCCACCAAGCTCTCCGCCATTGCCGCATCCTCCTCATAAGATCTCGTCGGCGCGGCGGCCCGCATCTCGGGCCAGCCACCGCCGTTGGGATCGTTCCCCGCGCCGGTCCAGACCGGCGACCACGGAGCCATGCTAGAGACTCGGGGCGGCTGCGTCAAAAAGCGCGCGCGCGGACAGTGTGCTAGAGTCAGCCGACCAGCGATCGGACGACCACGCCGGGGAGGAGAACGACCGTTCGGGTGGGCTGGGCACCGTGGACGACCAGGGAGCGATCCGCGCACACCTCGATGTGGCGCACAATAGCGTCGGGTGAGGCGGTGCGACGGCACAGGCCACCGCGCCGACGATACGCCGAACCGCCTTCTCACGGGGGGCGGATGCAACAACGGCGACCGCCTTCGGTCGCCCGGGAGGGGGAAGGAATGGCTACCACGACCGCGCCGCGCACCCGCTACGATGGGGCACGCCTCGCCGATTTCGTCACCGCCGTCTTCACGGCGGTCGGGATGCCGGACGAGTTGGCCGCGAACAACGCGCGCATCCTGGTCGATGCCGACATTCGCGGCATCGATTCGCACGGCGTGCCGCGCCTGCCCGGCTACATCGCCGCGATCCGCGCCGGGAAGATCGACCCGAGCGCGACCCCGACGATCGCCCACGAGACGGCGGCGACCGCGCGTGTGGACGGTCACAACGGCTTCGGGCTATCGAACGCCGAATGGGCGATGGATCTGGCGATCAAGAAGGCGCGCGAGGCCGGGGTCGGCTTCGTCGCCCTCGGCCACACCAACCACTTCGGCGCGACGAGCTACTACCCGCTCCGCGCCCTGCCGCACGACCTGATCGGCCTCGCCATGACCAACGCGGGCGGGCTGGTGATCCCGACTTTCGCGCGCGAGCCGCTCCTCGGCACCAACCCGATCGCCGTCGCCGTGCCCGCCGGGACGGCGCAACCGTTCGTCCTCGACATGGCATGCAGCACCGTCGCCTGGGGGAAGGTCGAGATCGCCCGCCGCGACGAGAAGCTGATCCCGTTCGGCTGGGCGGTGGACGCCGAGGGTGATCCGACGCAGGATCCATTCGCCGCGCGCGCCCTCCTGCCGCTCGGCGGCGAACGCGCGACCGGGAGCCAGAAGGGCTACGGGCTGGCGATGGTCGTCGAAACCCTCTGCGGCCCGCTCAGCGGCGCGGCGCTGTCCTTCGATCAGCGCACCTACCGCCCGGAGCCGGGGACCGTCTCTTCCCGCCCCACGAATGTCGGCCAATTCTTCGGAGCCTGGGATCCGGCGGCGTTCCGCCCGATCGAGGAGTACCGGGCCGATGTCGATCGGCTCGTCACGACGCTGCGCGCGGCGGAACCGGCGGAGGGCTTCGATCAGGTCTACGTGCCGGGCGACCTCGAATTCGCGGCGGAGGCGGAGCGGCGGCGCGAGGGGATCCCGCTGCATCCGAAGGTGGTGGCCGAGCTGGAAGTGCTGGCCCGCTCCTGCAAGCTCACCTTCGACGCGGCGCGCTGAGCGTATCCGGCGTTGTCTTTGCTGCAACGAAAAAGTGCCGCCTCGAGATAGTGTGTGGCAGCGTCAGGGGCGGGAGTATCTCCCGCCCCTGACGCTATCCGCCCGCATGCTCGCCGCCAGACACCGCAGCGCCCCGCCCCGCGCGCTTCTCCTGCGCGCGCTCGACGATCCACGATGGCTGCAACAGCAACACGCACGCGACAACCTGCGCCAGCGCGCCGAAGGCGAAGCCGAGCGACACCGTGACGAACGCCAGCGCGGCGATCAGCAGCCGCTAGGCGACCGGGGCCGATCCGCAGCACGCGGCGATACAACGTGTCGCCGACGAGGTATACGGCCAGCCCGGCGGCGAGATTCCATAGGCCGATCCCTTCGGGAGGCCCGGTGGGATGGGCGATTCCCACCTCCAGCCCCGCCGCGAGCAGGATGATCCGATAATCATGGCGAAGTGTGCGTAGCCGAAGCCGAGGAGGGCCATCCGGGCGCGCTCGGCGGGGGTAGCGAGCGTGAACCGGTGCTCGGCGCGGCGATCGTCGCGGTCGAAACAGGTCCAACACACCGCAGCGGAGAGGAGCAGCGCGAGGATCGCCATCAGGATCAGCGGCAGAGTGATCGGCAGATCCCGCGCGCCGACCCCCACCGCCACGATGCTCTCGCCGAGCGCCACGATCAGGAGCAGTCCGTTGCGCTCCACGAAGTGGGCGGGACTGAGCTGGAAACCGCTCTCCCGACGGTGGATGGTGGCCGTGACGAGCACTGCCACCGCCGCCGCCCGGAGCGCCCAGTGCCACGGCGAGGGCACGAATGCCGCCGCGAGGACCAGCTAGGGCGGCGGCGAAGTTGTAACCCGCGATCGCCCGGATCGCCCGTGCGCTGCTCGTCGGCGCGGTCGTGAAGAGATAGGCGTGGATGGCCGTGACCAGCAACAGGCCGAGGGCATAGGGCAATGCCCCGGCCCCGAAGACATCGGGGATACCGAGCGCCATGATGAAAAAGCCGGACAGGGCGAAGAAGAGCAATTGCCGCTGGACCGGGCGCTCGATGGCGAGATCACTCGTCAGCCAGGTATAACCGGCATAGATCCACATCAGGGTCAGCAAGACGAGGAGCGCTTGCAGGTAGTCGCTCGGGGCGTGCGGGTGCGCGACCAGGCCCGTCAACTGCGTGATCGCGAAGGCGAAGACCAGGTCGAAGAATAACTCAACGGTGCTGACCCGCTGGATGCTCGGCTCGGCGGCGGACGACGGTGCGGCGCTCATGCCCGCAAGTATACGCGAAGGCGCCGCCACCCCGATCCGGCCACCGCCAATACGGGTGCGGGACACCCCCGAGAGGTGTCCCGCACATCGATTCGTCCCGCACCAGCCGTGCGGCCACTAATCGTCGAGCGCCCCGTACGCCGAGGTCCAGAAATCGCTAAAGACATTAGGGGCAGCAGGGGAATCCATCATCAGTTGCGTCATCAGGATCCCGATCAATCCTTCGGCGGGGTCCGCGTAGGCGGAGGTGCCCAGGCCACCCGCCCAGCCGAAGCGCCCGGGGGTCGCCGATAGGTCATCGCGCCGATTCGTGACGGCGACGCCGAAGCCCCAGCCGCTATTGCCCCTGAAGAAAATGTCGGCCCCAACCTTCTGCCCCGGTGTCAGCTGGTCGGTGGTCATCAACTCGACCGCAGGCCGCGAGAGGATCCGCCCACCCGCATATCGCCCCTGGTTCAAGAGCATCCGATAGAACGCCAGATAGTCGTCCACGGTCGAAACCAACCCGCCGGAGCCGGAGTGGAAGGGGGGCGGCTGGCCCCACTGACTCGCCTCGGCACCATCGTAGAGGGTGGGTCCGCCGGTCGCGTGGTCGGTCTGGTAACTATCCGCCAACCGCGTGCGCTGCTCCTCCGGGACGCTGAAACCGGTATCGGCCATGCCGAGCGGCGCGAAGATCCGCTCGCGGAAGAAGGTTTCCAGCGTCTGCCCGGCTGCGCGCGCGATCAGCACGCCGAGCACATCCAGACCCAGGTCGTACAGCCAGCGCTCGCCGGGTTGATAGAGCAGCGGCAGCGTCCCGACGCGCCGGATCCACTCGTCCGGCCCCGGCAACGCCTGTGGCTGCGGCGGACCCTGGAGCAATTGCTGCTCGTCGATGGCCCGCCGGATCGGATAGCCATCCGTGGGCTCCATGATGTGGCCGAGGCCCATGCGGAGGGTCAACAGGTCGCGCACGCTGATCGGGCGCTGCGCGGGCACGGTGTCATCGAGCGGCCCGTCGATCCGCCGCAACACACGCCGATCGGCCAGTTCGGGCAACCACCGATCGACCGGCTCGTCCAGACGGATTTTGCACTCCTCGATCAGGATCAGCGCCGCGACCGCCGTGATCGACTTGGTCATCGAGGCGATGCGAAAGATCGTGTCGCGGCGCATCGGTACGGATCCGCCGACCGTCTGCGTGCCGATCGCGTCGACCTGTACCTCGCCGCGCCGACTGACCAGCGTGACCAACCCCGGCAGATGGCCGCGCTCGACGTAGCCGGCCATGACCCCGCGCAGCCGCGCGAGCCGTGCCGTAGATAGTCCGCTATCACTCATGCTTTTATCCTCCCGGCTACCCATAGGGTGACCATATAGCCTTGAGCAACATGCCCCCGTTCCCGCCTATCTCGCCACAATCGGGGCGGATACGGCGGCACAGCGTATGATCAGGCCAAAGCGGGCGGCGGCTCGGCGAGGAACGACACGGCTGTGGGTACGAGCGCGGGGGCACCAAGGATATCGTAATGCGTCGCACCCGGCAGGATGGCGAGGCGGTGGGGCGTCACGCCCGAGCGATCCCAACTGCCATCCCGCTGACCGCCGCCGAGGAGGCTGAAGAATGCGGCGGCGGATGCGGGGCTGACGCTATCGGCATCCCCGAAGATGAGTAGCGTCGGCATGGTCAGCCCTGCCACACCCGCAGACCAGTCGTACTCTTGCCGCAGCAGATCGCCCATCTTGGCCCACAAGGTCGCCCAGTCGTCCGGGCGCGGCGCGATCCGCGTGTACGCATCATAGAGTGGCGTCTGTTTCATCGGCTCGGCGGTCGCCGCACCCATCTGGTCCATCGCCGCCCGACTCTCCGCGTACCAGCAGTCCCGCTTGTAGGGCGTCGAGACGAGGATGAGCCGATCGACCACCTCGGGGTGCCGGATGGCAGTCTGGAGCGCGACCCCGCCGCCGAGCGAATAGCCCATGACATCGGCCCGCTCGAAGCCAAGGTGCGCGATCAGCGCGGCGATGTCGTCCGCCATCGTCTCGAACCGCAGCGGGCGGTCGATGTCCGCCGTGCGCCCGTGCGCCTGCAAATCGACCGCGATGACCTGGCGGCTGGTGGCAATGGTGGACAACACCCCGCCGAACATCTCGATCGCGCCGAGACCACCATGCAGGAGGATCAGCGGTGCCCCTGTGCCGTGGATCTCGTAGTAGAGGTTGATCCCGTTGACCTCGGCGTAACCGGTCTGCGCTGCATTGCTGGTCATCGTGTTGTTCTCCTGTTCATCAATCGCTGTCACACGCCCGATCACCAACTCGGTGTTAGAAACGATAGCGCGTCTGGCTGAACGAGTCGCCCTTGCCGAAGGCGAACACCGTCTGCGGGGACACCGCGTACACCCGGGCGGTATTCCCCTCGTCGCCAAGGAACGCGCCATCGCGCACGGTGAAGTGCCAGTCGTACTTCGCTGCGTAGCGCTCGGCCAGGCGCTGGAGGATGGCCGTGTCGCACACCGGCACCGCATCGCCCTCCACCACCAGATCGCGCCCCTCGTTCAGGGCGTTACAGCCGGTCGTGAGGACGCAGTGCGCGTTCTGCGCGAGGTTGCGCGCCTTGCGCTCTTCCGCGCCGGTGCAGAAGTACAGCGCGCCATCCTGCCAGATGAAGAGCAGCGGCGTGACGTGCGGACGACCGTCCGGGCGCACCGTGGTCAGCCAGGCGATCTCGGCCCGCGCCAACTCCTCGCGCACGGTCGCCCACAGGGTCGCCACGGCATCCGCGCCGCTGAACTCCGGCTGCAAGGTCGTCGTCGGCTGCTCGCTCGTCATGCTCCACCCCTCCTATTCCGGCGCACCAGCGCCAAATCAACCCGCTCGCTTCTTCTCGCTTCTTGTAGAAGTGACACTCCTACAGCGGGAGGAGCGTCCGCAGCCGGGCATCGCGCAAGTAGAGACCGAGCCAGATCAGCGCGCCGAGGATGACCGGGAAGATGACCGAGAAGAGCGGCGAGCCGAAGCGGACGTGGGTCGCCGCCGCGCCGCCCAGATAGCCGGTCAGCAGGATCGCGCCGAGCGGGGCGGTCTGCGGGATCAGATGGATGACGAGGCAGACGAGCAATAAGACGCCGATCCCGAGCGTCGCGCTGGCGGAGAAACCGAGCTGCGCGGACGCTTCCACCACCGGGGCGACTTGCAGCGCCTTGGTGAGCCCATCGACGAAGAGGAACAGGACCATGAGGGCGCTGATGACGCGCCCGATCCAGCGGCGTGTCACCGAAATCGAATAGGGATCCAGCGAAGCCGCATATGTGATCGCGCGCATGACACTCTCCTCAACTTTCATTCCGACTCAGCCGCCTCATTCGGCGGCGCGATATCCGTATTTGTTCACCGCTTCAAGGGCGGATCGTGGCGAACCCTCCGCGCGGTAAGACGTGCGGTCCCGAAGCGTCAGGCCGGCCCACCGCGCGCGCTGATCTGCTGCACCGCCCAACTATTGCCGTCGGGATCGTCGAAGTAGCAGAAGCCGACGTTATCGAGCGCATCGCCATCGCGACTCGGGCGCGGCCCGTCACGGTCGAAGACCTGCACCTCGGTGACTGCCACGCCCCGCGCGACGAGTTCGGCGTGGGCCGCGCGGAGATCGGGGACAACCAGTTGCACCCCTTTGAGCGCGCCGGGGGCCATCGCCACGATGCCGGTCCCGATGCAGATCGAGCAACCGGAGCCGGGCGGGGTCAACTGGATGATCCGGGACTCCGCGCTCATAGTCGTGTCGTGATCGACGTTGAAGCCGAGCTGTTCGGCATAAAAGACTTTGGCACGTTCCACGTCCGTCACGGGGACACAGATGACTTCCAGCGTCCAATTCATCGGGGCATCATCCTTTCTCCTGCCGCCGGTCGGCGGCGATCGCCCCCGAGGGGAGGCGCTACCAGAGGGTTTTCAAGCGGCGAGCGAGGCGCGGATATTCGCCAGATGCCCCTGGAAATGGCCGATCATGGCCCACTCCACGACCTGCGCCACACGCAACTCGTGACCACCAAAAACACCGGCGAGCTGCTCGAGTTGCGCGTCGTCGAGGGCGGCGATCACGTCCGTCACCGCAGCGCCATTGGTCCGTAAGAGATCGAGCGTCTCCGCCTTGCCGACCGTGGCGAATGCCTCGGCGTGTTGCGCGTTCATCTGGTCCACATCCTCCGCCGAGAAGCCGGGCGAGGCCGGTTGGCCGGCCATCAACGCCCGGATGACCCCGGCGAACAGCCCTTCAACGGTCGCGATATGGTGCGCCACCACCCCCACCGTCCGCCCTTCATCCACGCAGACCCGCCGCCAGTCTGCCTCGGAGCAACCGGCGATCGTGGTGCGTACCGCCTCATCGATCGCCGCGAATTGTGCCGCGTACTGTTCCGCTCGTGTCATGACTACCATACCCCCAGTTACAGTACCCGCATCGATCATCTCCAGCGGGCGAACAAAAAGACGCACTACCTGGTCACGATCGATCGCGCGGTGCCGGTCGATACCACCACCGAGCACCAACGCCGTCAGCGGTCGAAGCGCCAGCGCGTCGCGCCGAATGGCTCCGCCGTGGTGATCCCGATCGCGGTGTGGAACACGAAGCGGAAGAGATGCCAGGGTGCCGGACCGGCGCTCTGTGCACTGTAGGGTGCCGTCAGCGCGTCACCCGCCACTTCCGCCGGCCACCCGCCCGCCCGATACTCCGCCGCCACCCGTTCCAGGGTTGGCCGGTCGGCGGTTTGCCGCGCCTCGCCTTCGAGGACGAGATCGATCCCTTCCAGCCTGATCGAGATCGTGCAGGCAGGGTTCGCCGCGAGATTACGCGCCTTGCGCGCGCCGAGCCCGCTCGTGAAGTAGAGATCGCCATCCAGCCAGACGACGCCGATCCCGGCGGCGTGGGGGCGGCCATCGGGGCGGATCGTGCCGAGGAAGAATGGGATCTCGGGGCCGAGCGGGCCAGCGGCGAGCAGGTCGCGGGCGCGGCTCCACGGCACGACGGAACCGCCGTAGCCATCGAGATTGGTGATATCGGTGGGCGTTCGGTCCGCCATCTCACAGCCTCCTTTATTTGCCAGCACGATCCAACCGCACCATCGCCCGTCATTTGTGGTGAAGCCCGTGCCGATCGCCGGGCCTTCGATCGTAGCTGCTGCACCTGCGGCGCGGTGCCGCAGGTATGGGCGAGCCGTACCTGGCTGACCAGCCGTTGTCGTCGGTATTGCTGAAAATGGCGCGTTTGTCGCGTGCGACCGCCATCGTGGGGGCGAGGGGTCCCGCGACTCAAGCGGTGAAGAAAGCGATCAGCGCCGAGGCGAGGGCATCCGGTTCGACCGCGTGATGCTGACCCGCCAGGGTCTGCCGACGCGCGTCGGGCAGGATCGCCGCGAGCGCGTCCGCCCCATCGTGCATGAACCGTTCGGTCACTTCGCCGTCGAGCACCAGCGTCGGCATGGTGACAGCGGTCCAGCGAGCGGGCGGCAAGGGCTTGCCGGACATCGTGTCGCCCACGACCCTGCCGTCGTGGGCGATCGTGTGCGCCAACGCTTCCATGTCGGCCCAACTCGGGTCGCGGCGCAGCTGATCCAGGTATTCGGTGGGGATTCGCAGCGCGGCGGTCATGAAATATTCGACCGCATCGCCGCGCCGCCCGGCGGCGATCAGCGCGTCGAGATGCGCCACGTAGTCGTCCGGCAGCGGGGCGCGGCTGCCATCGATGATGAACGGCGGCTCGTACAGCGCCAGCTTCGCGACCCTGGCCGGGAGCGCGTTCGTCGCTTCGAGCGCCAGGATCGCGCCGGAGGAGATGCCGTAGACGCACGCCGTGCCATCGGCCTCATCGATCAGGGCGGCGATATCCTCGATCTCCCGCGCGACCGCGTATGGTGCCGTGTCGCCGCTGTCGCCGCGCCCCCGGCGGTTATAATTGAAGACGGTGAAATGCGGAGCCAGGAGCGCGGCGAGTTGCGAGTGCAGCGGGTGCTCGCGCCCTCCGAGCGCCCCATCCACCAGGATCAGCGCCGGGCCATGCCCCATGCGCGCGAACGCGATGGCGGTGCCGTCAGCCGACCGTACCGTTTCCGCAGCTGCCATCGTTGAGCACCCTCCCTGTCGATGATCCGAAATCGTGGTCGCGTCGGCCTCACACGGGATCATCGTGCGCGCGGGGCCGTTAAGACGCGAACTTCGGCGTAGCGCGGTGATACCCTCTTTACTCGGGCGGTGTCGGCGCGTAGGTGAGGACGACGACGCCGGAATCGAACGTCTGCGTGTCGGTCAGCCGCAACGCGGTCGTGGCGCTCCCCTCCTGGAAGAGGCGTTTCCCGCTGCCCAGCGCGACCGGGTGGATCATCAGCCGATACTCGTCGATCAGGCCGTGTTGCCGCAGCGTCTGCGCCAGCGCGGCGCTGCCGTAGATCAGGATGTTCCGCCCCTCCCGCTCCTTCAGCGCCGCAACCGCCGCCGCGACATCCCCTTCGAGGGCGCGCGCATTGTTCCAGGTGAAGTCGGTCAGGGTCGTCGTGGCGACGTACTTGGGGAGGCCGTTCATCCGGTCGGCGAAACCTTGCTCATCGTTCATGGACGGCCAGGCGGCGGCGAAGCCCTCATAGGTCACGCGCCCCAGCAACAGCGCGTCGCTCGAAAAGAGTTCGTCGTACTTGTATTTCGCGATCGCGTCCGTCCAATACGGCACCGTCCAACTGGGCTGCTCCATGACCCCATCGAGCGTCAGGTACTCCGACAGGATGACCTTCCGCATCGCCATACTCCCTTTCGTACTTGCGATCGATACAGCCCGATGCGTACTCGCGCACCGACAACACCCGCGACTCGGCGCGGGTTCACGCACCGAAGCGTTGCACGGAACGCGCCTTCGCGCGCGCGGCCTCCTCTTCCCGATTCTTCGGCGCGGCCGGCGATTCGAGCGCGGCGAGCAGCCGCGCCGTGACCGCCGCGATCTCGTCCACGGCGGTGGCGAACGCGGCCTCGTTCGCCCGGGATGGCTTCGTGGTGCCGCTGACCTTCCTGACAAATTGCAGCGCGGCGGCGTGGATCTCATCTTCGCTGGCCGATGGCTCGAAGTTGAAGAGCGTCCTGATATTCCTGCACATCGCGCTACCTCCCTTGCCGACCATCCGCGCAACACGCCGCACCGCCCGCGCTCGTGTGGCGGCGGGCCACGCTCCGAGCGGGACATACTCCGATAATGCTCAACCATCCGTCCACCCCACCCCATCGTTCGGCGACCATCATACCCCCACCGACAACCCGACCGTTGCAGCGCCACTATCCTGCTATACTTCCCTGTGTACGCCGTCCACATTAGAACATGCGTTCATATTACCACAGCAAGTGGATGATGTCCACATCACGAGGCATCGATGCAGACCAATCCGCACCCCGCCCACCGCGACACCTATCGACACGGCGATCTACGCCGCGCGCTCCTCACCGTGGGCATCGAGCTGGCCCGCGCGGGTGGCCCGGAGGCGGTCGTGCTGCGCGAGGCCACCCGCCACGCGGGCGTCGCCCCCAACGCGGCCTACCGGCACTTCGCCGATCGCCAGGCGCTCCTCTACGCCGTCTGCGCGGCGGCACAGGCGGCGCTGGCGCGAGCCATCGAGGCCGAGCTGGCCGCGCTCCCCGCCACGGACGATCCCGCCGACCGGGCGCGCGCGCAATTGCGGGCGGTCGGCACCGGCTACATGCGCTTCGCGCAGGATGAGCCGGGGCTTTTTCGCACCGCCTTCTCGGTCCCGGCGATCCTGGAAGACCCCGTCATCCCGATCGGCGTGGGGGAAACCGGATTGAGTCCATTCAAGCTCCTCTCGGCGGCGCTCGATGCGCTGGTCGCGGCGGGAGCCTTGCCGCGCGAGCGACGCCCGGGTGCGGAGTTCCTGGCCTGGTCCGCCGTCCACGGCTTGTCGATGCTCGCCATCGATGGCCCGCTACGCGGCCTCGACCGCGCCCAGACCGCCGCGATCGGGCAACGCCTGATCGACATGGTCGAGCAGGGGCTCTGAGCGACACCTACCAGATGGTCGAGCAGGGGCTCTGAGCGGCACGCACCACTACCGTTGGGCAGAAAACGCCGTCGCACGACATATGTGGCACGGCACGGCACGGATCGATACCGGGCCATTCACGAGCGATCAACCTCATCCCCGCTCCTGGTGTACCTCGGGCACACAGCGCGCGCGCTATTCCCCATCCCCCTCGCCCTTGTAGCGGCGCAAACGGCACACGCCATTGCCTGCTGTGCCCGCACGATCTTCGGCCCCCGCTTGTGGCGAGTGGAAAGCCGTGCTAGATTCGAGGTCGGCCCAGGCGTAGGGGGGCAACGATGCCGTCACGCCGCGCTCGGGATGGTAGGGAGGTAAGGGATGGTGACCACCGAGACCCAAGGTGCGGCATATACAGATCGGGTCGCGCCGGGCGTGAAGATCGCGGCGCAGATCGCGCCCGAACCGCGCGAGCAAGATCTGGCACTCATTCGCCAGCTCGGCGTCGAGCATGTGGTGCTCTGGACCGACAGCACCAAATCGAGCGCCGCCTACTACGCCGAGCGCAAGGCGTTCTTCGCGGCGAATGGCCTCGATGTCTACGGCTTCGGCAACTCGGATGTCCACAACCAGGAGGCGATCGTCCTCAACCTGGCGAACCGCGACGCCAAGGTGGACGAGTACGTCCGCCACATCCAGGCGCTCGGCCAGGCCGGGATCCCGTACACGACCTACGCGCACATGCCGAACGGCATCTGGAGCACCGCGCGCGAGGAGACGCGCGGCGGGGCTTCCGCGCGCGGCTTCGACGAGGCGCAGGCGACGCACGGGATGTGGCACGGCAAGTCCTTCGAGCTGCCGCTGACGAACGGGCGAGAGTACACCGAGGACGAGGTCTGGGAAAACTTCACGTACTTCATCACGCGCGCCGCACGCGCCGCCGAGGAATCGAACGTCTTCATCGGCATCCACCCGGACGACCCGCCGATCGCGCGCCTGGGTGGGGTGCCGCGCATCTTCAGCACCTTCGAGAACTACAAGCGCGCCCTGGCGATCGCCGCTAGCCCCAATGTCGGCATCTGCCTCTGCATCGGCTGCTGGCTCGAAGGGGGCAAGCTGTGGGGCGTCGGCGCGGTCGAGGCGATCCGCTACTTCGCCGGGGAGAACAAGCTGTTCAAGGTCCACTTCCGCAACGTGGATGCGCCCCTGCCCCACTTCGTCGAGACGTTCATCGATGACGGCTACCAGGACATGTACCGGATCATGAAGACGTTGCAGGAAGTCGGCTTCCGGGGCGTCGCCATACCCGACCACATCCCGCAGATGGCCGACGACCCGCGCCTCGGCACCGCCTACACGATCGGCTACATGCGCGCGCTGTTGCGGCGCGCGCAGGAAGAGGTCGGGCGGTAAGACGTGCAGGCGCGACGGCGTGGCGGCGGCAAGGGAGCCGTTGCGTCGTCGCCCGCATGTGCCACACAATCCGGATCAAGTACACTGATACGCGGTGCGTCGGATCGTCCGGCGCACCGCGTACCACGCAGAGGAGAGAACATCGATGTCGGCAATCCGCTTCGCGATCGCCCTGCCGCCGACCCACGCCACCTGGGAAGACTATCTCGCCGCCGCGCAGGCCGCCGACGCCCTGGCCTTCGAGACCTTCTGGGGCTTCGACCACCTGATGCCGATCTTCGGCGACATGGAAGGGCCGAACTTCGAGTGCTACACCACGATGGCCGCCATCGCCGCCGCCACGAAGCGCATCCGCATCGGCGCGCTGGTGAGTGGCGTGGCCTATCGCAATCCGGCCATGCAGATCAAGGAGGCGACGCAGATCGACGTGATCTCGGGCGGGCGCTTCGATTTCGGGATCGGCGCGGGCTGGGCCGAGCGGGAGTTCAAGGCGTTCGACCTCCCCTTTCGGGAGCCGAAGGCGCGGATCGGGATGCTGCGCGAGACGCTCGATGTCGCCAAGCTCCTCTGGAGCGGCGACCCGCGCAAGAAGGTTTCCTATGAGGGCACCTACGTGCGCGTGACCGACTGCTTCCTCAACCCGCAGCCGGTGCAAAGCCCGCACCCGCCGATCCTCATCGGCGGCGGCGGCGAGCAGTTAACGCTGCGCGTCGTGGCACGCCACGCCGACATCTGGCACGGCTTCGGCGACCCGGACACCCTGACGCGCAAGATCGGCCTGATCGACGAATACGCGCGCGGCTACGGGCGCGACCCGCAGGCGATCATCAAGTCGACCAACGCCAGCATCTGGGTCGGCGGCGCGATCCCAGATACGGCGGTCGCGGAGATCGCGCGCCTAAGCGGTCGCCCGACGGACCAGATCCGCCAGGGGATGATCCAGGGCACCCCGGAGCAGATCGAGGCGCGGCTGCGCGAACTGATCGCGCTCGGCATCACCTACTTCATCGTCAGCGGCGGCAGCCCCGCGCTGACGGAGAACTGGCGGCGCATCTCCGAGGAGATCATCCCGCGCTTCGCCCAGGGTTAGGCGCGGTCACTGGCACGGTGCGGCGGAACGCTCCTCCGCACCGCGCCAGCATAATCCGACAAAGCCATAACGGCATCGCCGGTCTGCGCCGACGAGTCTCACCGGACTCGCCGGCGCGGGCCTTTTACGCAATTGATTTGTGGCGTGGCCTCGTCAGGCCCCTTCAGCGGCCTCCGGCCAGACGCCGAGCCCGAGCAAAAGCCCCTGCGGCTGCACCGCCGCGCTCGTCGTCAGGAAGAGCACCACCCCGGCGGCGGGCGCGAGGGCCGTTTCCAGCACCTCGCCGCTGAGCGCCAGCACGCGCCCGATCCGCTGTCCCGCGACGAGGTCATCCCCGGCGCGGACCTCGGCGATCCAGAAGCCGCCGACCGTCGTGTAACACCAGTCAAACTCCGCCAGATAGCGCGTCCCCGGCGCGAGCGCCGCGCCGCCGAGGTTCCCGGCGGCGCGGAGGGCGCGGCGCGAGCCGTTAACGAGCAGATCGACATCGGGCAAGGTCAGCTGGCCGATACCGCCCGCCTCGGCGATCAGGCCGGGGATGCCGATCGCCGCCGCGGCCGCATAGGTCATTCCCGCGCGTTGCCCCGCCGGTGCGCCGCGCTGGCTCACGGTGTACGGCAGGCCGAACGCCTCGGCGAGCGCCCGCGAGCGCGCGACGACCTCCGGCGCGGCGTCGGCGGCGAGGATGGCGAATGGTTCCAGCGCCTCGACCATGTCGCCGCCATGCAAGTCGATGAAGGCGTCGCTCGGCGCGATGCAGGTGGTGAAGATGAAATCGGCCAACACATCGGTGAACGTCCCCTCGGGGTCGCCGGGGAAGTAGCGGTTCGGGTTCTTGCCGTCGAGCGGGGTGACGAACGGCGTGCGCGCCTCGAAGGCCGGCAGGTTGACGACCGGGACGATCAGCACGCGCCTACGAATCTCGCTCGGATCGAGCTCCGCCGCCAGGCGCATCGCGGCGTGGATCGAGACGTACTCGCAGCCGTGGATCCCGGCGATGATCGTCAACTGCGGCCCAGCCTCGCGGCCAACGATGGTCGTGTAGGGCCAGGACCACCCGGCCAGGAGCGGCGCATCGGACACCAGCGTGTCCTGGATGCGCTCGCCGGGCACGCCGAAACGGGGCATCGTGGCGGGCATGGTCTTCACGCTCCTTCGTGATCCGGCGGGGCGACCTTAATCAGCGATCAGCGGCGGTCGACGACGATCGTGCTCCCTTGCAGCACCATCGCCGGGGTGCGGAGCGCGGTCAGGGCGCGCGTCGGGTCGCCCGCGACGACCGGCAGATCGGCCGCACACCTGCTTCGAGGATACCAACAACGCCGCTCAATTGACAGGCCGCCGCAGCGCGCCCGTTCGCCGCGTGGCTCGCTTCCAACGGCGTCAGCCCGCCCTCCGCCAGCGATGCAAGCTCGCGGCTGAAATCGTCGAAGTCGGTAGCGCCCATCCCGAGGTGGGCCTGCACTCCCCGCACCGCCCCGTGCGGTTGACGAGCGTGGCGCTCGGCCCGATCCTGCGGGGATACACGCCAGAAGGCGTGCCGAGTTGACGCGGCGACCACGACTCGTGCATGATCGATGACCGATCGGCAGGTGCGGCGGGGCAAGGATTCCCGATCCCCCTCGCTCGTGGCGCGTTGCCGGGCGGGGGCGATCCGCCGCACAACCGAGAGGTGATCGCCTTTTCGTGTGGCGCTGTGCGGCGATCGGCCACGCCGCGCCGCGCGATGATAGAGCCGTTAGCATAAAGGTTGCGCCTCGCGCGGCGGATAGCCGCAGTGGCGGAACCAGTTGGCGGCGTCCTCGGCGGTGATCGTGTCCAGCGCGCGGGCGATGGCGGGTTCGAGCGCGTCGCGCGTGCGCGCCCCGGCGCGGCGGAGGTGCCCCTTGAGCTTGGCGAAGGCGAGCTCGATGGGGTTGAGATCCGGGGAGTAGGCGGGCAGGAAGAGGAGGCGGCAGCCCGCCGCCTCGACCAGCGTCCGCGCAGCGGCGACCTTGTGGACGGCGAGGTTGTCGAGGACGACGATCTGGCCGGGCCGCAGCGCCGGGGCGAGGAACTCCCGCACGTAGGCGACGAAGGCCGCCCCGTCGGCGGCCCCGTCGAGCGCCATGACTGGCCCCACCCCCGCCGCGCTCAGCGCGGCGAGCAGGGTCATATTCTGCCCGCGGTTGCGCGGCACCACGCCGTGGACGCGCTGGCCGCGCGGGGCGCGAGCGTAGCGCGGCGTCATGGCGACGTTGGTGGCCGTCTCGTCGAGGAAGACGAGGTGGGCCGGGTCGAGGCCCATCGCGCCCGCGCGCCACGCCGCCCGTTGCGCCTCGTCGCGCTCGGTGGCGATCAGCGACTTTTTTTGCGCGTGATCCCGGCGCGCCCGAGCGCCCGCTGCAGCGCCCAGGTCGTGAGCGGGCCGCCCCGCTCCGCCTGCCAGGTCGCGCAGTGCTGCGCGAGGGTGTCGTCGGGGCGGGCGGCCACCTGCGCCGCCAGGGCCGGGTACTGCGCCGGGCCGAGCCCGGCGGGCCGACCCGGCGAGCGGCCGGGCGCGAGGTCGCCACGCTCGCGCCGCCGCTTCAGGTAGCGCTTGATCGTCGCCGCCGAAACCCGGAAGAGGCGCGCAATCTCGGCGCGCGGCACCCCGGCGTCGACCGCCGCCACTACTCGCTCCCGCAGATCCGCCGAGTATGCTCTCATGCCACCAGGATAGCATCGGCGCAACCTTTTCGCTAGCGGCTGTAAACACCGGGAAGGAGCATGATATCCATGCAGACAACCGAAGTGGCGTTGCGCGAGGCGGTCGCGGTCGAGCGGTTGCAGGCGCACAACGCGGCGATCGCCAGGTGGGAGCGCCTCTCCGGCAGCGCGGAAGAGGCGGCGGCGTTCGACTACATCGCCGCGCAGTGCGCGGCGTTCGGCCTGGATGTACGGCGCTACGCCGTCGATGCCCTCGTCAGCTTGCCCGGTGCGGCCTCACTCGCCGTCACCGCTCCGGACGCACAAACTTTCGAATGTCTCACCCACTCCGCCTCGCGCGCCACCGGCCCGGACGGGTTGATCGCGCCGCTCGTCTACGCGGGCGCGGGGCTGGCGGACGACTACGCGCGCGTCGATGCGCGCGGCACGATCGCCCTGGTGGAAGGGCTGGCGATGGCCCCCAAAGCGGCGGACGCCGATGCCGCCGGGGTGCTGGGGATCATCTGCATCAACCCGGCAGGGCTCCACGAGATGAACTTCTCGCCGGTCTGGGGGACGCCGACTCCCGCGACCGCGCCGAAGCGCCCGCAGATCGCCGCGATCTCGGTGCGCCGCGAGGTCGGCGACGCCCTGAAGGCGCTGCTCGCCGCCGATCCGGTCACGGTGCGCCTGGAGACAGCCGTCGATACGCGCTGGCGTCCGATCCCGGTCCTCACCGCCGAACTCCCCGGCGTGGACGAGGATCGCTTCGTCCTGCTCAGCGGCCACGTCGATTCGTGGTATCACGGCGCGATGGACAATGCGAGCGCCAACGCGACGATGCTGGAGATCGGGCGCGTGTTCGCCGCGCACCGCGACGAACTCCGTCGCGGCCTGCGGCTGGCCTTCTGGTCGGGGCACTCCCACGCCCGCTATGCCGGGTCGGCATGGTACGCGGATAATTTCTGGCCCGAGTTGCGGGCGCGCTGCGTCTGCCACGTCAACGCGGAGTCCACCGGCGGACTCGGCGCGGACGACCTGACCGGGTCGGGGAACATGGCGGAGACCTGGGGGCTCGCCGCAGGGGCGATCCGCGAGATCGCGGGGCAGGAACTCCGCTACCGGCGGATGGGCCGCAACAGCGACCAATCGTTCACCGGGATCGGCGTGCCCACGGCGCTGAGCGGCCTCTCCGCGCAACCCGGTGGCGGCCTCGGCCCTTGGTGGCACACCCCGGACGACACGCTGGACAAGATCGATCCCGCACGGCTGGTGCGTGACACGCAGATCTATCTCGCGACCTGCTGGCGACTCTGCACCCTGCCGGTCCTGCCGTTCGACTTCGTGGCGACCGCCGACGAACTGGGCGAGCGCCTGAGCACGCTCGCGGACACGGCGGGCGCGCGCTTCGACCTCGCCCCGCTGGTCGAGGCGCTGGCGGCCTTCCGCGCCGACGCCGCGCGGCTGGACACCGCCATCGGCGACGATCCGCAGCGCGCGGAAGCACTGAACGCCGCCTTGCTGGCGGTGGCGCACGCCCTGATCCCGGTGAACTACACCGCGGCCGGGCCATACGAGGTCGATCCCGCGCTCGACCAGCCCGCGCTGCCCGGCCTCGCGCCGCTCGTCACGCTCGCCGCGTTGGAGCCGCAGAGCGACGGGTATCACTTCCTGCGGACGCAGCTCGTCCGCGAGCGCAACCGGGTCTGGCACGCGCTCATGACCGCGCGCGAAGCGCTCGCCCACGTGCTGTAGGCAGGCTGGTCCCAGGTTGGCAGGAAAGATCCCCGAACGCCAACAAACGAGAACAGCGGGGGGGGCATCGCAGTAAGGCAAACTTGCCGCGACGCCCCTCATACCCAACTGGCGAAGCCAACCTATCGCGATCTTGTCCTGCATAGGCGCCAGTCCTACAATTGTAGTTCGACGTTCGGGCTAGCTTCCGTGGCGCGGGGCGTGGGTCATGGGCAGCGTCCGTACTATGAGCACCGCCGACCGATCGCCTACGTACAACTGTAGCACCACGACAACGACGTGGCGGAGCGCTTCTTCGCCACGAGCGAATGCGAATTGCTCGCCCGAGGTCCCTTCAAGACCCGCCGCGCCGCCCTTCTCGCCCTCTTCAACTACATCGAAGGGTTCTGCAACTCCTATCATCGGCACTCGACACTCCAGTATTACTCTGCGGCGGCGTATGAGAGGAGGTGGACAACGCAGGCTCTCGCCGCCTAGCATGTACCCATCCACCGAATCGGATCAACCCCACGTCCGCCGTCTGCCGACTACTACACGGAGCGAAACAATGCGTATCCTCGTTTGTGTGAAGCAGGTGCCCGATCCGAACACCGTGGTCTACCAGATCGATCCCGCTACGAAACGCCTGGTGCGCGATGGCGTGACGAACATCCTCGATCCCGGTACGGAGGTCGCGCTCGAGGCGGCGCTGCAACTGGCCGAGCAGGACGACGCGAGCACGGTCACGGTCGTCTCGATGGGACCGGAGGATGCGGAGGATGCGCTGCGCCGCGCGCTCGCAATGGGGGCCACCGATGGCGCGCTGATCACCGACGACGCGCTGGCCGGTTCCGACGCCCTCAGCACGGCGAAGGCGCTGGCGGCGACGATCAAGGAGATCGGCTTCGACCTCATCTTCTGCGCGACCGAGAGCACCGACGGCTACACCGGGATGGTTCCCGGCATGGTCGCCGAACTGCTCGGCATCCCGCACCTCTCCTTCATCCGCAGCCTGGCAGTCCAGGATAACATCCTGATCGGTCAGCGGGTCGTCGCGCGCGGCTATCAGACGGTGCAATGCCCCTTACCCCTGCTGGTGGCGATCGCCAGCGGCTCGCACGAGCCGCGCTACCCGGCATTGAAGGGCATCATGTCCGCCAGGCGCAAGAAGGTCGAGGAATACACCCTCGCCGACCTGGGCCTCATGGCCGACGACGCGGGTGCGGTCGGCGCGCGCGAGCGCGTGCTGGAATTACGACCAGTCGAGGAACGCCAGGCCGGGGTCATCGTCGAGGATGCCGGCACCGGTGCGGAGCGCATCGCCACCCTGCTGCGGCAGCGCGGGGTGATTTAAGCCGACCGCTCCCCCGGCCCCTCCCCGACGCGGGGAGGGGTGACTTGCTGGAACGCCGCTGGTCGCTCGCGTCGCCGCCGCGCTATGAACGTGTCACCCCTCCCTAAAGAGGGCGGGGCCAGGGGTTGATGGCTGTAGCAGGCAGCGGTGCTGGCGATGTATCTATCGCATCACACAGCTAGCCCCCTTCCCCGGAGGGGAGCGGTTAGCGGGAGGAATGGACATGCGTGCCATCTGGGTCTATAGTGAAATCTCTGCCGGGCGTCCGGCACCGGGCGCCCTCGAACTGATCACGAAAGCCGCCGAGTTGGGCGAAGCGACGGCGATTCTCCTGGGGCGTGACGCGGCGGGTGCGGCGAGCGTGGCCGGGGAGTATGGCGCGGCGCACGCGATTATCGATGCGCGCGCCGATTACGACGAGCACCTCGCACCTGCGGCGGTCGAGGCTCTAGCGACGCTGGTGCGGGAGCGTCAGCCGGCGTTACTCCTCTTCGCCACCACCTACGATAGTCGCGATGTCGCCTCGCGGCTGGCCGCGCGCCTCGACCGTGGCGTCATCACCAATGCGACCGATATCGAGGCGACGGGCGACACGTTTCGCCTGCTGACGCCCTGGGGGGCCAGCACTATCGCCGTCTGCGAATTGACGACGCCGGGGACGCGGTTCGTGCTGGTCCGGCCCAAGGCGTTCACCGCCGTCAGCAGCGGTGGTCGCTGCACGGTCGAGGAATTCACCGGCCAGCTCGGCGCGGCGGCGCTAACGATCCGCGTCACCGAGACGGTCGAGGAGACGACGCAGGGGCCGCTGCTCTCCGACGCGAAGATCGTCGTCTCGGGCGGGCGCGGGCTGGGCAATGCCGACAACTTCGCGCTGGTCGAGGAGTTGGCTGCGGCCCTCGGCGGCGCGGTCGGAGCCTCGCGCGCGGTCGTGGATGCGGGCTGGTGCCCCTACGGCGAGCAAGTCGGGCAGACCGGCGTGACGGTCAAGCCCGATGTCTACATCGCTTGTGGCATCTCCGGTGCCATCCAGCATCTCGCCGGCATGAAGGGCGCGAAGACGATCATCGCGATCAATAAGGACCCCGACGCTCCGATCTTCAAGAGCGCCGATCTCGGCATCGTGGGGGACGCGCTGAAAGTGCTGCCGCAACTGATCGGCGAGGTAAAAAAGGGGTGAACCCCTCCCCTGAAGCGGGAGGGTGAGGGCGCTGGCACGCCGTCAGCTTCCCTGTTCGCCGCCACGCCATGAATGCGCCCACCCCTCTCGCTTCGGGGGAGGGGTCGGGGGAGGGGTCATGGACAGCGTCATCACCACCCAGCACATCACCCCTGAGAAGCGCGTCCGGGCCAAACGATCACGCCGCCAGATGACTCCTGCGGAGTGTCGCTCATGGAAGCACGTACGCGCGAATCGCCTCGATGGGGTCCGGTTTCGTCGTCAGCAGATCATCGATGGTTTCATTGTCGACTTCTATTGCCATACACTTAAACTCGTCGTCGAGGTTGATGGCCCCATCCATGATCACCAGACCGGGGATGATCGCGAACGCGAGTATGTGCTGCTCGGGCGCGGCCTGACCATCCTGCGCTTCACCGACGATGAGGTCTTGCGGGACTTACCTGCTGTTCTCGATCGCATCCAGGCAATCGCCCGGTAAGCACGTTCCCCTCCCTTTCAGGGAGGGGCCAGGGGAGGGGTCAATTGTCACCGACCGTCAACATCTTCGGCCAAATCCTGCTCCTGCTCGTCCTGCTCGGCGCGGGCGGGCTCTTCTCCTATCGCCTCTGGCGGCTCTACCAGCCGCTGTTGGCCGCGCGTCCGACCGTGCGGCGCGGCGACGAGGGCACGGGTATCCGGCATGCGGTCACGATGGTGCTCGGGCAGTCGAAGATGTTCGAGCGCCCGGCGATCGGGGCGGCGCACTTCCTGATCTTCTGGGGCTTCCTCATCCTGACCCTCACGCTCCTCCAGGTGCTGGCGGATGGGCTGATCCACGGCGTCCGCCTGCCGCTCGTCGGCTCGCGCGCGTATATCGCGCTCAACGACATCCTGGCCGCCGTCGTCATCGTCGCGCTCCTCTACGCCGCCTACCGCCGCCTCCGCCTCCGCCCGCGCGGCCTGACGACGCAGCCCGACGCCCTGATCATCATCGCGATGATCGGCGGGCATCTGAGCTCGCTGCTCCTCGCCGAGGGCTTCGCGGCGGCGGCGTTCGGCAACGCTGAGCCGCATTGGTCGCTCGCCGGTGCGGTCCTCGGTGGCCCACTCGGCGCGCTCGGCGAGACGGCGGCGCGGGTCGGGTTCGTCGGCTTCTATTGGATCCACATCCTGCTCGTCCTCGGGTTGCTCGTCTACATCCCGCTCAGCAAGCACCTCCACGTCTTCGTCGCGCCGGTCAACATCTATCTGAAGGGGACCAGGCCGAAGGGCGAACTGCCGACGATCGAGAATATCGAGGAGGCCGAACACTTCGGCGTCGGCAACGTCCGGCAGTTCACCTGGAAGGACATCCTCGACGGCTATGCCTGCACCGAGTGCGGGCGTTGCACCGATGCTTGCCCGGCGAACCTGACCGGCAAGCCGCTCGACCCGAAGAAGATCATCGTGGACATGCGACTCTCCACCTACGCGCAGGCCGGCATGGCGATGGCCGCGCGCCACGAGCCGCGCGAGATCACCGCCGCGACGCCGCTGATCGGCGAGGCGGGGCTGATCAAGGACGCCGAGCTCTGGAGTTGCACGACCTGCATGGCCTGCATCGAGGCGTGCCCGGTCGCGATCGAGCAGGTGCCGAAGATCGTGGACATGCGCCGCAATCTCGTGCTGGAAGAGGCGCGCTTCCCGGCCGAGCTGACCAAGGTCTTCAACAGCCTGGAGCGCAACAGCAACCCCTTCGGCCTCCGCGCCCGCACCCGCGCCGATTGGGCGAAGGGCCTCGGCCTGAAAATCCTCAGCGAGCACCCCGACGAGCCGGTCGATGTCCTCTACTGGGTCGGCTGCTACGGCTCCTTCGATGAGCGGAATCAGAAAGTGGCGCGGTCGCTGTCGCGCATCCTCCAGGCCGCCGGGATGAACTTCGGCATCCTCGGCACGGAGGAGGGTTGCACCGGCGACCCGGCGCGGCGCGCTGGCAACGAGTATCTCTATCAGGTGCTGGCGCGGGGGAATGTCGAGACGCTGCAAGGCTACGGCGTCAAGAAGATCGTCACGGCCTGCCCGCACTGCATGAACACGATCAAGAACGAGTACCCGCAATTCGGCGGCGACTTCGCGGTCATCCACCACAGCCAGTTCATCGCCGAGCTGCTGAAGTCCGGTCGGCTGACGCTGGAGGAGGGGACGGACAAGAAGGCGATCACCTTCCACGACCCCTGCTACCTCGGGCGCTACAACGATGTCTACGACGCGCCGCGCGAGGTCATCAACGGGCTCGGCGTGGCGGTGACGGAGATGCGCCGCTCGCGCAACAAGTCGCTCTGCTGCGGCGGGGGCGGCGGGCGCGCGTTCATGGAGGAGCGCATCGGCGAGAAGATGAGCCACAACCGCCTCAACGATGTCCTCGAAACGGGCTGCGGCACCCTCGCCGCCGGCTGCCCGTTCTGTATCACCATGTTCGAGGACGCCATCGGCGCGACCGGCAGCACGGAGCAAGTGCAGGTCGAGGACATCGCGGAACTCGTCGCGGCGCGGCTGCCACGGACCGCTCCCCCGGCCCCTCCCCTGAAACGGGAGGGGTGACACATCAGCGGCGCGGCGGCGACTGGGAAAGCCTGTGGCGTGCCAGCGCCCTCGCCCTCCCGCTTCAGGGGAGGGTCGCCGCCCGCAGGCGGCGGGGAGGTCCGCCCACCCTTACCGCCTGTCGTACTCGCTGTCGGTTGACAGGTCGGCCCGGTTGCGTTAACGTGCGTGGCGTACAGGGCAGTCCGCATAATGAGCGCGGGGGACACCGGGCGGGAGGCACAGCCGAGGGCGAGGGGCCGCCGTCGTTGGTCGCCGCAGCTTCGTCCAGGATCGCTAACGTTGCAAAGGAGACGGGGGGATGGATCTCCAGTTGACGCCCGAGGATGCCGCCTATCGCGATCAGGTGCGCGCCTGGCTCCAGGCGAACCTGCCGCGCAAGAAGTTGGAGACGCTGGAAGAGCGCAAGGCATGGCATCGCAAGATGTACGAGGCCGGGTACATCGGGATGGGCTGGCCGAAGGCGTATGGCGGCCAGGAGGCCCGCCCGATGGAGCAGGCGATCGTCGGGGCGGAGATGGCGCGGGTCAACGCGCCCGCGCCGATGAACGGGCTGGGGCTCGGCATCGTCGGCCCGACGATCATCCATCACGGGACCGAGGAGCAGAAGCGCGACTTCATCCAGAAGATCCTCACGGCGGAGGATCTCTGGTGCCAGCTCTACTCCGAGCCGAACGCGGGATCCGACCTCGCCAGCCTGCGGACCCGCGCCGATCCCGCTGGCGACGAGTTCATCATCAACGGGCAGAAGGTCTGGACGAGCGGCGGCTACAACGCCGACTGGGGGCTGCTGCTGGCCCGCACCGACCCCGCCGCCCCGAAGCATCAGGGGATCACCTGTTTCCTGCTGGACATGCACAGTCCGGGCGTGGAGGTCCGCCCGCTGAAGCAGATCAGCGGCAGTTCGGAGTTCTGCGAGGTTTTCTTCGACAACGTGCGGGTGTCGGCGGACAACGTCGTCGGGGAGATGAACCGGGGCTGGCAGATCGCGCAGACGACCCTCTCCTACGAGCGCGGCGGCAATCTGCTGGGCCGGGTCACGCGCTTGCAGGCGATGTCCGCGCGGCTGCTGGAAGTCGCCCGGACCTTGGAGCGCAACGGTCGCCCCGCGCTCGAGGATCCGCTGGTGCGGCAGCGACTGGGGCAGATCTACAGCGAGACCGAGGTTCTGCGCTACAGCGCGCTTCGCCTCCTCTCCAAGCTGGAGAAGGGGCAGCGACCGGGGCCGGAAGCCTCGATCGCGAAGCTCTACTACTCCGAACTCGATAAGCGTGCCCAGGAGTTGATGCAGGAGATCCTCGGCCCCTTCGGCCAGTTGTTCGCCGGTGCGCCGCCGGAACTGGCGCTCGTGGGCGATGAGGATGGCGAGGGCGGGAGTTGGGTCTACTCGTTCATCTGGTCGCGCGCCGGGACGATCTACGCCGGCTCGAACGAGATCCAGAAGAACATCATCGGGGAGCGGGTGCTTGGCCTGCCGAAGGAAGTCCGCGCGGACCGCCAGGAATTGAAGGCGCGGGCGGGGAAGTAGTCGGTAGTCCGTGGTCGGTAGTCCGTAGTAATGGGATGGTGTGTGAAAGCATCTGCCTTTCTATCGCCGCAGCTCCTTCTACGGACTGCCGACTACGGACTCACGACTCGGAGGATACGATGGACTTCGATTTCAGCGAAGAACAGGGGATGTTGCGCGACGTGGCGCGGGAATTCCTGACGGAGCAGTGCCCGCCGGAACACGCGCGCAGGATGTTCGACGACCCGCGCGGCTATGATCCGACGATCTATCGCCGGCTGGCCGATCTGGGCCTCCTCGGCCTGCCATTCCCGGAGGAGTATGGCGGGGCGGGGCTGGGGCTGGTCGAGCTGGCGCTCGTCTTCGAGGAGATGGGCCGCGTGGCCTATCCGGGGCCGTACTTCGCGAGCGTGGTGCTGGCGGGCGGGGTGATCGCGGCCTCCGGCGACGAGCGGGCGATGGCGCGCTACCTGCCGGGGATCGCCACCGGCGAGCTGACGGCCTCGCTCGCCTTCCTCGAAGAAGATATCGCGTGGGGGCCGGGCGCGATCCGGCTGCGAGCGACCGCCGATGGCGACACCTACCGGCTGCACGGCGTGAAGCGGGTCGTGCCGTTCGGCGCGGCGGTGGAGACGATCGTGGTCGTGGCGCGGGAGGGCGATGGGGCCGGGTCGGCGGGGATCACCCTGCTGGCGGTGCCGCGCGAGGCGGCGGGGCTGACGGTCGAGCCGAACGAGAGCCTCGACCCGAACGAGAAGGTCGCCACGCTGCGCTTCGACGACATGCGCGTGCCGCGCGAGGGCGTGATCGGCGTGCCGGGCGCGGGCTGGTCGGCGGTCGAGACGGCGTTGCGGCGTGCCCAGGTGGCGGCGGCGGCGGAGATGCTGGGGGCTTCGCGCAAGGCGCTGGAGATGAGCGTCGATTACGCGAAGGTGCGCGAGCAGTTCGGCCAGCCGATCGGCTCCTTCCAGGCGATCAAGCACCGGCTGGCGGAGATGCTGGAAGCGGCGGAGAACGCGACGGCAGCGGTCTACTACGCGGCCTGGGCACTCGATGCCGCCGCGCCGGACGCGACGCTCGCCGCCTCGGTGGCGAAGTCGACGCTGAACGAGGCGGCGCGGATGATCACCGGCGAGGCGATCCAGGTCCACGGCGGGATCGGCTACACCTGGGAATACGATCTCCACCTCTACTGGAAACGTGCGAAGCATCTGGAGCCGCTCTACGGGGATACGGCCTATCATCGGGAGCGGGTGCTGCAAGAGGTGCTGGCCGGGCGCGTGGCGGGCTGAGGGCGGGCGGCGGGCGATCGGCGGGCCAAGCAGATGATGAGGCCCGCACGCCCCCGCACTACGGAGGATACCGTGAGCGACGAAGCGACGACCGTCGAGGAACGAACCGTCACGAGTGTGGCCGAGCTGAAGGAATTGGTCGGGCAGAGTCTGGGCGTGACCGATTGGCTGGAGATCACGCAGGAGCGCGTCGATCGCTTCGCCGATGCCACCGGGGATCACCAGTATATCCATGTTGACCCGGAGCGCGCGGCGCGGACGTTCTTCGGCGGGACGATCGCGCACGGCTACCTGACGCTGTCGCTGATCCCGCTACTGAGCGACACGCGCACGGGCGTGAACATCCAACTCGGCGGGCGGATGGGCGTCAATTACGGCCTGAACAAGGTCCGCTTCGTCTCGCCCGTGCGCGTCGGCAAGCGGATCAGGATGCGGGTCGCGCTGCTGGCGGTCGAGGAGATCGGCACGCAGGCGGTGCAGCTGACGAATCTCTGCACGATCGAGGTGGAAGGCGAGGAGCGCCCGGCCTGCGTCGCCGAGACGGTCAGCCGCACCTATTTCTAGAGCAAGCCGGGGTGAGGTGCCGTTGCGGGCGTGGGTATGGGCGCGGGATAGACCGGGGGGTGAAGTACCCCGGAGGGCAGCCACCACCCCGGAGGGCAGCCACCACCCCGCGAGGGGGTACAAGCTACCCATGAAGGGCACAATGCCCCGGCTGCGGGTAGTCCGCACATCGAGCCATTTTCGGTGCCTTTGGTGGCGCGGTGTTCGGGGGTTGAAATGCCCCGGAGGGCAGCCACCACCCCGCGAGGGGGTACAAGCCCCCGGCTGGGGGTAGTTGCGGCACCGGCGAAGCCCGCCTGCGCGGGCTGGGCCATGCTGCCGCCGGCAACGATGCGGCCCTTCACCTTGTCGCAGAGCGCCTGAACGCCCCCTCCCCCGCTCCTCGGATGGGCGGGTGCCCTCTGGGCGGCGGGGTGTCGAGCGCAGCGAGGCGGGGGTGCGGGTGGCGGCGGCATCCTCACCGCCCCCGACGAGACCCCGCTTCCGAGCTGGGCGGCGGGTGGCACGCAGCGCCGGGGTGAGGGCCGTTGTTCCGGTAGGGGAGGGGGTAAGGCGATGCGGTCGGCGCGAGCGATCGGGGCAGGCGCGGGGGAGGACGCACGGCAGGCACCGGGGGCGTTCGAGGGGGCGATGCGGAGCCTGCTCCACCCGGAACGCATCGCCATCGTCGGCGCGACCCCGAAGATGGGCTTCGCCACCAGTATCCTGACCGGGCTGGTGCGCTGCGGCTACGCAGGGACGATCCACCCGGTCACGCCGCGCTACGACGAGGTCCACGGGCTGCGGGCCTATCCGACCCTCTCGGCGATCCCCGGCGGGGCCGATCTGGCGATCGTCGTCGTGCCGAACCATCTGGTGCCGGACGTCCTGGACGACTGCGCGCGCGCCGGGATCGGCGCGGTCAACATCATCACCAGCGGCTTCGGGGAGCAGCAGGAGGATGCGGGCGGGGCGGCGCGGCAGGCGGCGATCGGCGCGTTCGCGCGGCGCACCGGCATCCGCGTCGTCGGGCCGAACTGCCTGGGCAACATCAGCACCCCGGCGAAGATGACCGCGTCGAGCGGCCCCTATCCGGCCCTGCGGCGCGGCGCGATCGCCCTGGCCCTCCAGAGCGGCCTGATCGCCTACAGCATCGTCCTGCCGGCCAACGATCGCGGGATGGGCTTCTCCTACATCGTCACCCTCGGCAACGAGGCCGATGTCGATGTGGCCGACATGATCCGCTTTTACGCCGACGACGAGGAAACGCGCGTCATCGGCTGCTTCGTCGAGCAGTTCCGCGCGCCCGAGAAGTTCCTGGCGGCGGCGGAGCTGGCGGCGGAGCGCCAGAAGCCGCTCGTGATGCTGAAGATCGGGTGGTCCGAGGCGGGGCGGCGCACGGCACTGGCGCACACCGGCTCGCTCGTCGGGTCGGACGGCATCGCCGACGCGGTCATGCGGCAGTACGGGATCACGCGCGTCCACAACCTCGACCAGATGGCCGAGGCGCTGGCGATCTTCCACACCAAGAAGCTACCGCGCGGGCGTGGCGTGGCCTCCGCGTTCGTGTCGGGCGGGGCAGCGGGGCTGACGGCGGACCTCGGTGCCGACTGCGGGCTCGACTTCCCGGCCCTCGCGCCGCACACGGTCGCGCGGCTGAACGCGGTCATCCCCGTCTTCGGGACGGTCGGCAACCCGCTCGACTACACCGGCCAGGCGGCGCAGCAGCCGGAGATCCTGGAGGGCTCGCTGGCGGCGCTGGCCGAGGACCCCGAGATCCACACGATCATCTACGGGCGGGCGTTCCCCGCGCGGATGGACCGGGCCGATGCGTCCGGCAAGATCATCTGGCAGATGCCGGAGCAGTACCCGGACAAGGTCTTCCTGGTCATGTCGCTCGTCGCGGGGGAGACGAAGGCGAGCGGGAGCGCGACGCTGCTCCCCGCCGATCCGGCCACGGAACTCGATGGCATCCCGTTCCTCCAGGGGACCGAGAATAGCCTGAAGGCGGTCGCGGCGCTGATCCGCTACGCCGAATTCCAGCGGGCGCGGGCGGGCGAGCCGCGCGGCCACGCCGTGGTCGGCCCGCTGGCCGAGCAAGCGCGCGGGCTCGTGCGCGCTGCGGGCGGGCGACCGCTCGTCGAGCGCGAGGCGAAGGCGTTGCTGGCGCTCTACGGCATCCCGATGGTGCGCGAGCGCCTGGCGGCGACGGCGGGGGAAGCGGTCGCGGCGGCGCACGCGATCGGCTACCCGGTCGTCCTGAAGATCGAGTCGCCGGATCTGCCGCACAAGACCGAGGCGGGGGGCGTGCTGCTCAACGTCGCCGATGATGAAGCGGTTCGGGCGGGCTTCGCGCGGATCGTCGCCAGCGCGCGCGCCTACAAGCCGGACGCCGCGATCGCCGGTGTCCTGGTGCAAGAGCTGGTCACCGGTGGGCAGGAACTGATCCTGGGGATGACGCAAGACCCCAATTTCGGCCCGGCCATCGCGGTCGGACTCGGCGGCATCTTCGTCGAGGCGTTGCAGGATGTGGCGCTCGGGATCCCCCCGTTGACCCCGCACGATGGGCGCGAGATGCTCGGTCGGCTGCGCGGCGCGGCGATCCTCGACGGGAGCGGATCGCGCGGCAGGGGGCCGGTGGATACCGAGGCGGTGGTGCAGATCCTCACCCGCTTCGCGCAACTCTGCGTCGATCTACGCGCAGAGGTCGCCGAGATCGACATCAACCCGCTGCTGGTGCTGCCGCGCGGCCAGGGCGCGCGAGTGGTCGATTGCCTAATCGTGCCGACCGGCGGCGCGGGGGGCGAACCGGACGAGGAGCGAGGGCGGGTCCATGCCCGGTGACGTGCCGCCGAATTCGCCGCTTGGCCGGATCATCGGCCTCTTCGCGGATGTCCACGGCGCGCAAAGGACGCTGCTCGCCGCGCTGGTGGGCTGCCGGGCGGCGGGCGCGGAGCAGATCGGCCTGCTCGGCGATCTCTTCGATCGCGCCGAGCAGGCCGATGGCTGCGCGCGGGCGCTGGCGGGCTGGCCGACCATCGGGGTGTGGGGCAATCACGAGCGGGAGATCGCGCAGGCGGCGACCGTGGGCGGCGCGCTGGCCCCGGAGACGGTGCGCCTGCTGAACGGACTCGGCGAACAGGTCATCGTCGGGGACGTGTGCCTGACGCACGAGGCGGCGCAGTGGGGGCGCGGCGCGACCCTAGCACGCCTCTCCGGGGGTACGGCGCGGGGCGAGTTCCAGCCCGATCAGGGCCACGCGCGGATCACCTTCGCCGGGCATACGCACCATCGCGCCGCCCGCGACGAGCGCGGCCCGCTCGATCTCGGGCGCGGCGTCCTCACGCTCGCCCCGACGCGGCGCTACCTGATCAACCCCGGCGCGCTGGTCGCCGGGCAGTACGCGATCTGGGATCGGGCAGCAGCGGTGGTGCGGTTCTGGGAGGTGTGAGCAGGGGATGCGCTATGGCGACATCAACCCTGCGTGATCGCCACGGCGTACCACACAGCATCGGATTTGTGTTCGGGGTACGGGGCAACGCAAGGGTCGGTAGGGACGGCGAGTGATATTGCGGTATTGACGAAGGGGAGGGGCGATGTCTGCGAGTGCCGCGCCGCTGAAGATCGGGGTCCATCTGCCATTCAGCGAGCGCCAGATGCAGGGGGCCACGCCGCGCTGGCAGGATATCGCGACGCTCGCACGGCGGGCGGAGGAGGTGGGGTTCGATTCGATCTGGATCGCCGATCACCTCCTCTTCCGCTTCGCGGGGATCGAATCGCGCGGCGGCTGGGAGTGCCTGTCGCTGCTGGCGGCGCTGGCGGCCTCGACGAACCGCGTCGAACTCGGCACGCTCGTCGTCTGCACCGGGTTCCGCAATCCGGCGCTGCTGGCGAAGATCGCCGACACGATCGAGGAGATCAGCGGCGGGCGGCTGATCCTCGGGATCGGCGCGGGCTATCACGAGCCGGAGTACCGGGCCTTCGGCTATCCGTACGATCATCGCGTCAGCCGCTTCGAGGAGGCGGTGCGGATCATCTCGGGCCTGCTGAAGACGGGCCAGGTCGATTTCGCCGGCCAATTCTACCAGGCGCGGGAGTGCGAACTACGCCCGCGCGGTCCGCGCGCCGGTGGCCCTCCCCTCATGATCGGGACGAAGGGCGCGCGGATGCTGCGGCTGACGGCGCGATACGCCGACCTCTGGAACGGCTGGGTCGCCTTCGATACGAGTCGCCCGTCGGCGGTGCCGCCGCTGCGCGAGGCGGTGGACGCCGCCTGCCGGGAGGTCGGGCGCGACCCGGCGACGCTCGGGCGGACGCTGACGGTGCTGGTCGACTTCGTCGGCACGCCCGACCTCCCGGTGCGGCTGATCCGCCCCGACTCGGCCCCGGAGCCGATCGTCGGCTCGCCCGCCGAGATCGCCCGCGCGCTGCGCGCATTCACCGCCGAGGGGATCACGCATATCCAGGTCGCCTTACAGCCGAACAACCTGGCAGGGATCGAGCGTTTCGCGCCGGTGATCGAGGAGTTGAGAAGGGAGTCGTGAGGCGTGGGTCGTGAGAGAAGTAGGCGAGTAGGCGAGTAGTCCGTAGTGGTCAGCTCGCTGGCATTGCCTGTCACCGGCACCGCGCCACCACTCACGACCCACGACCACGACCCACGACTGACCACAAGGAGGAACGATGGGCAAACTCGCAGGCAAGGTCGCGCTGGTCACCGGCGCTGGGCGCGGGATCGGGCGGGCGGTGGCGCAACTGCTGGCGGACGAGGGCGCGGCGGTGGTGATCAACGACCTCGGGGCCGGGCTCGGCGGCGACGGGCAGGATGAGTCGATCGCGCTGCAAGCGGCGCGGGCGATCGACCCGCGCGGCGAGCAGGTCGTGGCGAACACCGGCTCGGTCGCGGATTACGAGGCGGCGGGGGCGATGGTGCAGCAGGCGCTCGACGAGTTCGGTCGCCTGGACATCGTCGTGAATATCGCTGGCATCCTGCGCGACCGGATGATCTACAACATGACCGAGGCCGAGTTCGACGCGGTCACGGCGGTCCACCTCACCGGCACCTTTAACACCTGCCGCCATGCTGCGGTGGTGATGCGACGCCAGGGGCATGGGCGGATTATCAACTTCTCCAGCGTCTCGGCTTGGGGGAGTCCGGGGCAGCCGAACTACGGCGCGGCGAAGTACGGGATTCTCGGCTTCACCGCCACCCTGGCGAACAGCCTCGGTCGCTCCGGCGTCACGGCGAACGCGATCCTGCCCTACGCGACGACGCGGATGATCGACTCGACGCCGCGCGGGCGGGCGATCGCCGAGGAGCGGGGCAAGCCGCCGAGCGAACTGGCAACGGGGACCGAGGGCGACCCCGCGAACGTCGCGCCGATGGTCGCCTACCTGGCGACGGACGATGCGGCGGGGATCAACGGCCACTTCTTCGGGGTGCGCGGCAACACGATCGCCCTCTACTCGCACTGGGAATTGGCCGGGGTCCTGCGCGCCGAGCACCGCTGGGAGCCCGCCGCGATCGCGGCGGTCTTCCCCGCAACCTTCGGGCAGACGATCACGATCCCCGCGCCGATCCAGGTGCCGGGCGAGGAGCGCCCATTGCAAGGCGCGGCGGCGCTGCAAGCCGACCCGGCGAGCTGGCAGGAGTTCGCGGCGGGCGTGGACCTCTGGCTGCGGCAGCCGTATTACGACGCGAAGGGGTAAGCGGCAGTCGGCAATCGGCAGAGAAAAGTCCGTGGTCCGTGGTCCGTGGTCCGTGGTCCGTGGTCCGTAGAAGAGTTTGCGAGGGACTGCCTACCACCAGCACCGCGCCACGACTCACGACTCACGACTCACGACTCAAAGGAGGAACGATGGGACTACTCGCAGGCAAGGTCGCGCTGGTCACGGGCGGGGGGCGCGGGATCGGGCGGGGGATCGCGCGGTTGCTGGCGCGCGAGGGGGCGGCGATCGTCGTCAACGACCTGGGCTCCTCTCTCGATGGGAGCGGGGCCGACGTGTCGGTCGCGGAGCAGGTGGCGCGCGAACTCGACCCGAGCGGGGAGCGCGCGGTCGCCAACAGCCACTCGGTCGCCGACTTCGACGGGGCCGGGGCGATGATCCAGCAGGCGCTCGACGAGTTCGGCCAGATCGACATCGTCGTCAACGTCGCCGGCATCCTGCGCGACCGGATGATCTTCAATATGACGCCGGAGGAATGGCAGGCGGTGGTCGATGTCCACCTGAAGGGGACATTCAACACCTGCCGCTGGGCCGCGATCCGCTTCCGCGAGCAGGGGACCGGCGGGCGGATCATCAACTTCTCCTCGTCCTCGGCGTTCGGGGCGGCGGGGCAGCCGAACTATGCGGCGGCGAAGGCGGGGATCATCGGGCTGACCCTGAGCTGCGCGAACGCCCTGGCGCGCTATGGGGTGACCGCGAACGCGATCCTGCCCGGCGCATCGACGCGGATGATCGACTCGATCCCGCGCGCGCGGGAGGCGGCGCTGGCCGAGAGCGGGAAGCTACCGAGCGAACTCGCGATCGGCACCGAGCGCGACCCGGATAACGTCGCGCCGATCGTCGCCTACCTGGCGAGCGACGCGGGGCGGGGCGTGACCGGCCACCTCTTCGCCGCCTACGGGTACAATATCGGGTTGCTGTCGCAGCCGAAGATCATCAAGACCGTGCGCGCCGATCACCGCTGGACGGTCGAGGAACTCTGCGACGTGGTGCCACGCGCGTTCGCGGCGGAACTGGCGGAGAACCCGAACGATCCGGGCTTCGGGGAGCAGATGCGCGGGATCGCGGACGAGCGGTGGGTCGAGGTCGGGCCGGGTCTGCGCTTCTGGGGGACGAGGCTGGAACCATACGGGGAGCAGGTCTGGTAGGGGCGGGGGGGGTGGGGGGGGGGGCCCCCCCCGGGGGGCCCGCGCCCCCCCCCGCCGCCGCGCACCGCACCGCGGCCGCGCGCCGCCTGGGCC
>JAABUP010002393.1_pt1 | contig 36382 bp, 41 predicted proteins | sample 5559201 | NCBI WGS metagenome assembly JAABUP01 (sample SAMN10711887, study PRJNA513373) | rock metagenome | isolation source: Antarctica rocks | place: Antarctica
CCAAGAACACCAGATAGTCGCGCGCGACCCGGCCGTAGGCGGCGCGGGTGGCCGGCGCCAGGCCACCCGCGTCCATGTCCGCCTCCCACGCGGCATCCAGCGCGGCGAACTCGCGCGAGACCGGTCGCGGGCCCCCACCACCGCGCCTTCGCATCGACAGGTCCACCACACCGGTGTCAAGCAAGCCATCGAACAGTGTGACCAGCCGGCGGTAGTCGAACCGCCGCTGAGCGCTGAACCTCCCCGTCCGGGGGCTGGTCGTCATCGCCGCGAACTCAGCCCCCAACCAGGGCGTATAGACCCCGTCGTGGTCAGCGACGAACCCCGTCAAATACCTGATCGTCTTCGCGTACTGACCAATCGTGGACTCCAGATAGCCCGCCGCCCGTAGCGCATCGAGGACCACGGCACCGAGTTGTTCGACCGTCGCATACATCACCGTCTCCTTCCGTAGGACACGGTGGACGCTAGCCACGGGCCAGCAGAACGTTAAGCCGAGGAATCAGACAGGAAACCCCTCAAGCGCAGGCCAGTTCCCGATTCCTCGGCTTAACCTCAACCTCGGCATAATCCGAATGGAATATCGCCCCCTCGGTAAGGGCGACGTTCGTGGCGGCCATCTCGATCGCGTCGCTGATCAGCGCGGTCCGCATATGGGTCGCCATCGACCAGCCCACGACCCGGTGGGTGCAGCAGTCGATCACCGTCGCCAGATAGCACCAGCCGGTCCACGTCCGCAGATACGTGATGTCCCCGACAAGCTTGGTCCCCGGCGCTGGCGCGGTGAAGTCCCGGCGGACGAGATCCGGCACCGGCGCGGGGTCCTCACCGGCCTGGGTGGTGCGCTTGTAAGGGCGCGGCTGGCACGCCACCAGCCCCACCTCGGCCATCAGCCGCCCCACCAGCGGCACGCTGGCCGGAAAGCCGCTGCGGGCCAGCACCACCGCGATCCGGCGCGCACCGTAGGTCCCACGCGAGTGGGCGAAGATCGCCTCGACCAGGCCCGTGAGCGCGGTCCGCCGCTGCTCCCGGATCCCCGGGGCGCGGCCGGCCCACTCATAGAACCCCGACCGCGACACCGACAGCCACACACACATCCGCGCGATCGGGTAGAACGCCTTCTCCGCGTCGATCAGCGCGTACTTCGCGCTCACCGCTGTTCCTTCGCGAAGAAGGCCGCTGCTTTTTTTAGGAATTCTCGTTCCATCCGCAGGTCCGCGACTTCGCGTTCCAACTCCCGCAGCCGGGCACGCTCACTCACCGACAGCGCGGGCTCCTCGCCAGCGTGCTCACGCCGGTACGTCGCAACCCAATTCCCGAGCGTCCCCTCCACAATCCCAAGATCACGGGCCACCTGCGCGATAGGACGCCCGGACTCGATCACCATCTTGACCGCCTCGTCGCGGTACTCGGCCGAGAACTTCCGCCGCTTCTCCACAAACACGCTCCATTCCGTCGGCCGGACCTTATTAGGCCCGGAGTCCGGAAGAAGGGAGGCTCACCATGCACGGTGTAGTTCTCGGTGGTGATGAGCCCGTGGTCGTAGGGGCAGACCAGGGCGAGGTTGGTGATGTTGGTGGGGCCGCCGTGTTGCCATGAGGTGAGGTGGTGCACTTCGCACCAGGCGGCGGGGATGTCGCAACCGGGGCGGGTGCAACCGTGGTCGCGGGCGGTCAACGCGAGGCGTTGGGCGGGTGTGGCGAGGCGGGTGGTGCGGGAGAGGTAGAGGGGTTGGCCCCCGGAGTCGAATAACCCGAGGACCCAGTGGGCGTCGGTGGCCAGGCGCAGGGCGTCGGGGATGGTGAGGGTGGTGCCGGTGGCGGTGCGCACCAGGGCCCCGTCCGGGTTCGGCGCCGGGCGCACCGGGCCCGGGTTCCTCGGCACCGGGCCTCGGTTTGTGCTGGCACCGGCATTGAGGGCGGCTTCCAACTGGGTGATGGTCATGGTGAGGACGACGGTGGCGGGCAGGCCCCGGTTGCTGGGCAGGGTCCCGGTGGCGAGCAGGGTGCGGCACAGGGCGGCCAACGCGTCGTGGCGGCGTTGAGCGGGGGACCGCGGGTCCGGAACACCCCCACCGCTGTCGCTGTCGCTGTTGTCCGGCCCGGTGGTGCTGGGTCGGGCCAGGGCGCCGAGGGCGGCGTCCAGCAACGCCCGGGTGGTGGGGTCCAGTAACCCGTGGATGGGGCTCATCCCGTCCCCACCCTGGGCGCCGATCACCAGGGCGCGGCGGCGGGCCCGGTCGGTGTCGTCGCTGAGGTCCCCGTCGGGGTCCAGGTGCGCGATGAGCCGTTCACCGGCGGTGGCCAACTCGGTGGGGCGGAGCCGGGTGGCGTGGGCAGCCAGGCTGTGTTCGGCCTCGGCCACCACCTGCGGGTCCAGGCTGTGCGGGAGGGCACCGAGGACCCGGGTGATGACCACCGCGTGCGCCGGGTCGATGCTCCCGGTGGCTTGGGCGGTGGCCGTCGCCGGTTGTACCGGGGGTAGGGGTTGGCCGGTGACACTGACCCGGGGACCCAACATTTGGGCGGCCCGGACCCGCGCCCGGGCCACCGGGGGGTCCAGGTGCAGCAGGTCACCGAGTAACCCCGCCGTCCCCCGTTGCCGGTGTTTCGTGGCCAGGGACCGGATTTCCATTTCGGTGATCAGGGCGTGATCGATCACCGGTAACCGGCGGCGCTGGGTTTCTACCTCCCGGAGCACCCCCAACACCCCGTCATCATCGAGCCGGTCGAAGGCCACCGCGTGCAGGGCGTCCACCGCAGCCGCCAACCCCGCCAACGCCTCCACCACCTGAGTAGAACTCATGTTCGAAGACTAACCACCACCCCCGACAAAAACGGCAAGAGGAACTCACCTAAGTTCGCCGCGCACCCGCAGCCGCGCGAAGCCGCCATCGGGGTAGATGTCCACCCGCACGTGGCTGATCGCCGGTGCACCCTGGAGCAGGAAGCGGTGCCGGGTGTCGGGGAGCAACGCCGTGTGCGCCACCAGTTCCGTCCAACCGTGACCGGGTCGGTCACGCTGGGCGCAGCCGCCGACCCCAGCACCCGCGCCCAGCCGGGGGCGTTGCCCAGGAAGCACGAGGTGTCCACCTCCACCTCCCGAGGTACGCCGAGACCAGCAAGGGCCACCACCACCCAATCGTTGCCCTCATCGCGCCGACGGGCAGTCTCCCAACCCTCGCCCATGTGCCGAGCCGGGCCCGGCAGCAGCAATTGCGCTGGGGCGCTGTAGAACTCGTTCGTGGCCGCCATGACGCGGCCACCGTTCTCCGTCGCCGCGAGGTCGATGGTGCCGGCCAGCAGTGCCGGATCGGGCCGCGGTATGCCGTGCACCCGCAAACGCGCGACCCCGCCGTCAGGGTGGATGGTCAACCGCAGATGCGTCCACCGGCCCCCGTCGGCGACCGGATAGGTGTTCCTGGTGTCGCCCAACGCGACCGAACGCGGCAGGATCTCAGACCATCCCACCGCGTCCAGGTCCGCCGGCGCGGGGTGCCCGTCGAGCTGCACGCCCTGCACCGACATTTCCGGCGGGTGGTTGCCGGTAAAGTACGCGGTGTCGACCACCACCCCGTGCACAATCCCCGGCACCCCGAGCCGGATCACCGCATGGTCGGAACCCGGCGAGCGCCGCCGGCGCGTCTCCCAGCCGTCATAGACCTTGCCGCGCAACCCGAACTCCGGGTGCTCGGACACCGGGTAGGGCAGCAGGAGATGCGCGCGGTCAGCGAAGAAATCGTCGTTGGCGGCGATCACGGCGCCGCCGAGTGCCCTCGCCGCCAGGTCCGGCAGCAGCAGGAAATCATTCATCGGCGCAGCAATCGTCCACGAGCGTTCACCCGATCGATCCTCGCACCCCGCAACCAGGTCTCGCGGACCACGCCCCGCAGCCGCCTACCGTCGTAGGGCGTCACCGGGTTGCGGTGCTCCAACCGAGCTGCGTCCACAGTGAACTCCTCGTCCGGGGCGAACACCACGAGGTCGGCGTCCGCGCCGACCGCGATGCGCCCCTTACGATGCAAACCCACCAGGTCCGACGGAGCCTGCGACATCCAGCCCACGACGTCGGAGAGCCCCAGCCCGCGGGCGTGCGCACCAGTCCACACCGCCGACAACCCGAGCTGCAGCGACGCCACCCCGCCCCACGCCCGGCCGAAGTCGCCGGTGGCTAGTTCCTTCAACTCGGGGGTGCACGGCGAGTGGTCGCTGACCACCAGCCCGATCACGTTGTTCTGCAATGCAGTCCACAGTACTTCGCGGTTGGTCGCGGCACGGATGGGGGGGCAGCACTTGAACTGGGTCGCGCCGTCGGGCACATCCGCAGCGGCGAACGTCAGGTAGTGCGGGCAGGTCTCAGCACTGATCCGTACCCCGTCGGCTCTGGCGTCGGCGATCATCGGCAGTGCGCCGGTGCTGGACAGGTGCAGCACGTGGACGCGAGCCCCGGTCCGCCGGGCCAGCACGATCAGCCGTGCCACGGCCACGTCCTCGGCCGTGCCTGGACGCGAGGCCAGGAAGTCGGCGTAGACCCGTCCGTGTGGATCAGGCTGCGCCGCAACGGTATCGGGGTACTCGGCGTGCACCACCAGTAGCCCGTCGAACGATGCCAGCTCGGTGAGTACCGCGGCCAGCTCAGCTGTGGACAACGGTGCGAACTCGGGCACTCCGGAATCCAGCAAGAAACACTTAAACCCCAACACCCCGGCGTCGTGCAGCGGGCGGAGCTGCGTGAGTCCGCCAGGCACCGCGCCACCCCAGAACCCGACGTCGACGTGCACCTGCGCCCGGGCACAGTCCTGCTTGACCCGCAGGGAGGCGACGTCGACGGTGGGTGGCACGGAGTTCAGCGGCATGTCGACGATGGTCGTGACGCCCCCGGCTGCGGCGGCACGGGTAGCGGAGTCGAATCCTTCCCATTCGGTGCGGCCGGGCTCGTTGACGTGCACATGGGTGTCGACAAGCCCCGGCAGCAGCACCTCGTCGGTGCTCAGCTGCCGCACATCCCCGCTCAGGGCACCCACGCGCTCCACCGCCACCACGACCCCGTCGCGCACCGCGACATCGGCGGGCCGCTCACCCTCGGGCAGCATCGCACGGTGTGCCCGCAGGATCAGCTCAGTCACCGGATCGAGCCGTCCTGGTCAACAGCGATTGCAGGACAGCACGATCGACGCCGGTCGCGGCGAGCAACTCGCGTTCGTCGACAGCCCCCACGTCCAGGCCGCGCACCAGCACCGCGGCCAGCGCCTGGGCGGTGGCCGGCTCGTCCAGCACTGCACCGCCGGTGTTGTCCAGGTATGCCCGCAACCGCGCTGCCGTGGGCTCCAGCGCCGCCCGGTAGAAGCCGAACACCGCCAACCACCGGGTGACCAGCTGGCCCGGGTGCAGATCCCACCCCTGGGCGAAGCCCCGCCGCAAGGAGCGGGTAACCAGCCGGCGGTGCAGACCCCAGGCGGCCTGCACCTGCTGACGGGTCCCGATCGGCACGACGTTGGTGGATCCGTCGCACACCCACACCCCGGTGCCCGCCGCGGCCACCAGCATGACGTCCTTCGCGTGGTCGGCCACCGGGTGCTCCAAGGACTGGTGGGCGGCGGTGATCCCGCACGCAGCGCTGTAGTCGTAGGTTCCGTAGTGCAACCCGGTGCACCGCCCATGGGACCGGTGAAGTGCCGTCGCCACGGTGGCCGTGCCGTCGGCGCCGAGGACGGCCTGCGGGGTCTCCACCTGCAGCTCGAAATGCAGTGCACCCGAGGGCAGTCCGTGAGCTCGTTCCAGCTCGGTGCACAACGCGACGACGGCGTCGACCTGCCCGGCGTGGCGCAGCTTGGGCACCGTGAAGACGAAACCGTCGGGTACGCCGCCCGCGCCGTCCAGGACCAACTCCAGGGTGCGCAGCCCACGGCGGCGCTCGTGCGGTTCCAGCCCTTTGCACCGCACGCCACGGGTGCCCAACCCGGCGGGCAGCGCAGCCAGCGTCTGCCCGGCGCGGATGGCGTCGGCGTCCTCGGTGGCCTCGCCACGCCAGCCGTAACCGTCTTCGAAATCCAGCCGCAGGTCCTGCGCAGCACCTGCCGTACCCGCTCAAGCACGCCGTCCGGGTCGGGTACGGGGTGGGAGTCCAGCAACTGCAACGCCTGCATCCCCCACTGCGCCAACACGTCCGGCGACGCATCCGGGGCGGGCACGTAGACGGTGTGTACCGGTTGGACGCCGGCCCGCGGCCCCGGATAGTCCCGCGTCAGCGCGGCGTCGACCGGGGCCAGCAGATCGTCGAGCACCGCGGGGTCCAACCGGATTGCGGGCATCGGGCGACGGTAGCGCTGTCGCGCGCATCCCGGCGAGCACACCCGCAGACGAAACACAGTCGTCACGACGGTGCCCTACCGTGAGCTGGTGCGCGATCTCCTCGCCCTGCCGAAGGCTCACCTGCACGTGCACCTAGAGGGGGCGATGCGCCCGGCCACGCTCACCGAACTCTGCGCCCGCGACGGCATCGGTGTCCCGGTGATCGCCGGGTACGGCTCGTTCGCCCACTTCAACGCGACGTATGCGGCGGCCTGCGCGGTGATCCGGACGGCGGCGGACTTGCAGCGGTTGGTGTTCGAGGTCGTGCAGGACGCGGCGCTGGCCGGCGCGGTCTGGGTGGAGCCTGGTTTCACCCCACTACATCACCGCGGAGCGCTCGGATCCGACGCGGAGATTCTGGACCTGGTGCTCGCGGCAGGTCATGCGGCGGCCGGTGCGCTGGGCATCGGTTTCGGCCTGATGGTGGCAGCCGACCGCACGCTGGCGCCCGAGGACGGCGAGCACCTTGCCGTACTGGCCGCCGAACGGGCCGACGCCGGGGTGGTCTCCTTCGGGCTGCACAACGACGAGGCTGGTTGGCCGCCGCAGCCCTTCGCCAAGGCGTACACGATCGCCAGGGAAGCCGGTCTGCTGGCGACCCCGCACGCCGGTGAACTCGACGGGCCCGACAGCGTGCGCGGCGCGCTCGACGTGCTCGGGGCCGATCGGGTGCTGCACGGGGTGCGGGCCATCGAGGACGCCGAGCTTCTCGCGCGCCTGGTCGCCGAGCAGATCTGCCTCGACGTGTGTCCGTCGTCCAATGTCGCTCTGGCGGTAGTGAGTTCGCTGGCCGAGCATCCACTGCCGGCCTTGCTCGACGCCGGGGTGCATTGCAGCCTGAACGGCGACGACCCCCTGCTGTTCGGCCCTGGACTGGCGCAGGAGTACGAGCTGGCCCGGGCTGAGCTGGGCGTGGACGACGAGGGCCTGGCACAACTGGCCCGCTGCTCCATCGAGCACTCCCGAGCCCCGGGCCAGACGAAGACGCTCGGCGTCGCGGGGGTGGATGCCTGGCTGCGTTGACGGGCTGCGTTGCAGACCCCCCCCACCCACCGACGGTCCGCGCGCGGACCAGTGAACAGGAGACCACGAATGACGACGATGCTGCACGAGCCCGGTGTGTTCGCCCCCGATGACGTTGGCGCCGTCACCTGGTTTTTCCTCTCCCACGGTTACGTGGTGCTCCGCGGCCTGATCACCGACGATGCCCTCGACCGGATGGACTCCGAATGCGTCGACGCGCAGGAGAAGGTCGTCAGCGGGGAACTGCCGGCCCGCTACGGCTCCACCATCTTCCTCGACGAAGCGGCTAAGGCGGAGAAGTTCGCCAACTACGTGGAGTACGTCTCGGAACTCTCCGGTGCCGTTCACGACGCCATCACCCACCCGGGTCTGGCCGCGATCATGGCCGGTCTGCTCGGCGAGCGGTGTTGGCTGCGGGAAAGCGAGCAGTTCGGGGTCGTCTACCAGGATGCCCGGCCGGGCAAGGAATCCGGCTATACCCGCATCGGTTGGCATTCTGACTGGCAGGCGAGCCCCAGCAAGGACATCTGGCCGTCCGTCGCGTTCACGTTTCACCTCGACGCGACGAGCCCGGCCAACGGATTCCTCCGCGTCGTTCCCGGCAGCCACCTGTGGGCTACGCCGGCGCCCTACCGCAACATCAACGGGGTGGCGGTCCCGGCGACGGCGAAGGCCACCGGAGGGCGCACGAGCACGCCGCCCCCGTTCCCCATGCCGCTGGGCTTCGAGAAGATCCGGGGCGAGGTGGCGGTGTACGCCGAACGTGGCGACGTCATCTTGCACGACGCCTACCTGTGGCACTCCGCGGCGCGCGCCACCGACGACAACGTGACCCGCCGGCACGTGCGGGGCAGCTACTTCGGTGGGGGCAGGCCCGAGGTCGGTGCGGCGGAGGAGTTCATCAAGAACGCGGCCCGATGAGCATCGTCCTGGGTGAGAACCGCTGGGGCAAAGCGGAAGTGCGCCTGGTGCGGGTGACGAAGGACAGCACCGACCCCAGGGTGCGGCACCTGCAGGACCTCACCGTCAGCACCGGGCTCTACGGCGACACCGAGGCAGTGCACCTGTACGGCGACAACAGCGTCGTGCTGACCACCGACACCCAGAAGAACACCGTGTACGCGTTCGCCGCGCAGGCCCCGGTCGGCGAGCCCGAGGAGTTCGGTCTGCGGCTGAGCGCGCATTTCGTCGAATCTCAGCCCGCCGTGCACCGGGCGCAGGTGCGGTTGGAGCAGCTCGGCTGGACCCGGCTCACCGTGGCGGGCAAGCCAGCACCGCACTCCTTCGTCCGCGACGGCGCCGAGCGGCGGCTCGCGACGGTCACCCGGGAGGGCCGCCACGCCTGGGTGACGGCCGGGCTGGGCGACCTGGTGGTGCTCAACGCCACCGGCTCGGAGTTCCACGGCTTCCCCAAGGACGAGTACACGTCGTTGCCGGAGACTACCGACCGCATCCTGGCCACCGCCGTGACGGCGCAGTGGCGTTACGGCGAGACCGACCCGGTTGCGCTCGCGGAGTTGGATTTCGCGGCGGTGCACGCCGACGTCCGGACCCGGCTGGTGGAGACCTTCGCAGCGGTGCACAGCCTGTCGCTGCAGAACACCCTGTACCGGATGGGCGAGGCCGTACTGCTGGCACACGCCGAGGTCGCCGAGGTGCGGCTGAGCATGCCCAATCGCCACCACTTCCTGGTGGATCTCCGCCCGTTCGGGCTGACCAACGACGACGAGGTGTACGTCGCCGCCGACCGCCCCTACGGCCTCATCGAAGGGGCGGTGACCCGCGACGACGCACCCGAACCCGGCCTGGCGTGGCTGTCGTTCTGACCGACCTGCGCCCCGGCCTGGAAAGACCCGGGGGCGCCGAGGTCAGGATCCTCGGTAGGTCGTGTACGCGTAGCGGCCCAACAGCACGGCGGCGTGGTAGTGGCTGGTGTCGGGAACCTGCACCTCGACGGTGATAACGGGGAAGAAGGCATCCGCGCGCACCCCTGCCACGTCGAACACCACCCGCCACCGACCCGGCCCCCACTCGGCTCCCAGTAGCTCGCGCACTCGCCCATCGTCGTCGGTGACGGCCGAAGCGACCTCGGTGACCGCGTCGGATCCCACCCGCTGCACCTGCACCCGGAGTCCGCTGACCGGCCGACCCGAGTCGGTGTCCAGCACATGAGTCGACAGGCTCACTCGGGCATCCCGCTCACCCGGCTCTGGGTGTCCCCTGCCAGTGCTCGCAGGCGTAAAGCGGTGATCTCGCCCTGCTGCTGCGCCACCACTGCAAGCTCGGTCACCGGGTCGTTCGCCAGCCGCTCGTGCAGCAGCGCAACCATCTCCTGCGCGGAGCGCCCCGCCGCCCGCACCAGGTAGGTCATGCCGAAACGCCGCTCGTAGCGCCGGTTGCCGTCGGCCAGTGCCGCCATGACCTCCGCCGATGCTCCCGCGGTGCCAGCCTGTTCCCGAGCAGGGAGACTGCCAGCTGCGGTGCGCTCGCCGATCCGCGGATGCGCAGCAACCGCCTCCCGCACGTCGGCCGGGGCGGCGCAGGCCCACGACCTGGCGGCCGCGGCCAGCAACTCCTCGAGGTCGGCGTAGGGCTGCCCGTCGCGCATCTCGCCCGCCCATCGCGCGCAGTGGCAGCAGGACAACCACTGCTCGAGGTCGAAGCGCAGGCCCACGAGCGCAGCGTACCGAGTCTGCCGGCCCCACCCACCATGCGTAACGGTGGCGAAACGTGCGGCACACGCCGGCGACTTGTGGGCCTTCTACGTTCACCGCACTGCCGCGACACCCCCGCGGCGACGGCCTACAGGAGCCCCATGAGCAGTGACCGCCCTTCCCCGCGAGCCCTCGACCGCCGCACCGTGCTGTTGCGCGGTCTGCAACTCGGCGGAGTGCTGGCCGCCGGCCCGGTCCTCGCCGCATGCGGCAGCAGTTCGACCACCCAGGCCGCCGCTGCCGGGTCCGGAGCCAACCTCGGCCCGCTGAGCGTGCGGCTGTCCTGGATCAAGAACGTGGAGTTCGCCGGTTGCTACGTCGCCGATCAGAAGGGCTACTACACCGCGGCGGGGTTCTCCGGGCCGGCGAACCTCATCGCCGGCGGGCCCACAGCCTCCCCGATCGAGTCCGACGTGCTCAGCGGCACCGCCCTGGTCGGCATCTCCTCGCCGGACATCACCGCGGCCGCGATCGCACAGGGCGCCCCGCTGAAGATCATCGGTGCGGAGTACCAGAAGAACCCGTTCTGCATCATGTCGATGGCGAAGAAGCCGATCACCAAACCCACCGACATGTACGGCAGGACGATCGGGGTGCAGTCGGGCAATGAGTCCGTCTGGGCGGCGTTCCTCAAGGCGAACAAGCTGGATGCCACCAAGATCACCAAAGTGCCGGTGCAGTTCGACCCGCTGGGGCTCACCACCGGCGAGGTGGACGGCTGGTTCTCCTTCGTCACCAACGAGCCCATCGACCTCAAAGCCAAGGGCTTCGACACCGCCACGATGCTGTTCGCCGACAACGGCTACCCGATGGTGTCGGAGACCTACGTCGTCACCCAACACAGCATCGACAAGGACCGGGCGAAGCTCAAGGCTTTCCTGACCGCGCAGGTCAAGGGGTGGAAGGACGCCGTCGCCGACCCAGCCCTGCCCGCGGGGTACGCGGTCGACGTCTACGGCAAGGACCTCGGGCTGAACCTGGCGTCGCAGACCCAGCAGTCCGCGGCGCAGAACGCCCTGGTGGTCAGTGCCGACACCAAAGCCAACGGCCTGCTGACGGTCACCGACCAGCTGATCTCGGAGTCGATGGGCAGCCTGGCGGTCGGCGGTTCGAGCCTGAGCGCCAGCCAGATGTTCGACATGTCGCTGATCAAAGAAGTCTTCGCCGAGGACCCCACCCTGAAATGACCCGGCCACATCACACGCCCCCCACCGCCACCGGCATCGACCTGCGGGGGCTCGGCAAGGAGTTCACCCTGGGCCGGCGCACCGTCAGCGCGGTGCACGACGTCGACTTGCAGACCGTGGACGGGCAGTTCTTGGCATTGCTGGGGCCCTCGGGCTGTGGAAAGTCCACCATCTTGCGCATCCTGGCCGGCTTGGAGCGGCCCACCAGCGGCACGGCCCTGGTGCACGGCGAGTCGCCTGCGGTGATGCGGCAGAACCACCACCTGGGCATCGCCTTTCAAGACAGTGCCCTGCTGCCCTGGCGTTCGGTGACGGCCAACATCGCCCTGCCGCTGGAGGTCAGTGGCATCAAACCCGAACCTGGGCAGATCGCCGCACTCATCGAGCTGGTGGGGCTCACCGGGTTCGAACGCGCTCGGCCCGCCCAGCTCTCCGGTGGTATGCGCCAACGCGTGGCTATCGCCCGCGCGCTGGTGGTGGCGCCGCGGGTGCTGCTGCTCGACGAACCGTTCGGCGCTCTGGACGATATGACCCGCCAGCGGCTGAACCTGGAGCTGCTGCGGGTGTGGGCTGCGCACGCCACCACCACGCTGCTGGTGACCCACTCCATCACCGAGGCGGTGTTCTTGTCCGACTCGGTCGCGGTGATGACACCGCGTCCCGGCCGGGTGCGCACCGTGGTGTCCATCGACCTGCCCCGACCCCGCACCCCCGAGCTGATGCGCACCCCGGAGTTTCACGGTTACACCGACCAGCTGTCGGACCTGCTGTTCGGTGGCGCCGAAGCCGCCAGCGTCGACCTGGTGGACGAGCCAGCGCAGGCGCACGCGTGAGAGCCGCCAGCGCCGGCAAGGCCGCTGCGGATGCCCGGGCGCTGACCGGTGCCCTTGGGGTGCTCGCGGTCCTGCTCGGGTGGACGGCACTGGCGCTCACGGTGCTGCGTAACGGCGGCGCGGTGCCCACCCCGGCGGCCGTGGTACGCGGCTGGCTGAGCGACGGGTGGCGGTTCTACTCCCCACACGTCAGCACGACGTTATCGGAGGCGGGGCGCGGGTTCGTCTGGGGCAACCTGGCCGCGGTCGCCGCCGCCTCGGTGGTGGTGCTCATCCCGGTGACCGAGCGGGTAGTGCTGCAGCTGGGCATCGCGTCGTTTTGCCTGCCGGTGATCGCGCTGGCACCCATCCTCGCTGCCGTGTTCAAGGGCACCACCTCGATGGCGGCGCTGGCCGCCCTCTCGGTCTTCTTCACCACCCTGGTCGGCACGTTGTTGGGGCTGCGCGCAGCCGACCCACTGAGCATGGACCTGGTGCGCGCCTATGGCGGCGGGCGTTGGCAGCAGCTGCGGCGGGTTCAGCTCATGGCCGCGCTGCCAGGGTTGTTCACCTCGCTGAAGATCGCCGCGCCAGCTGCCGTACTCGGCGCCATCATCGGCGAGTTCCTCGGCGGCGAGCGCGGCCTGGGGATCGCCATGGTCGTCGCCCAGCAGTCCCTGAACGTGCCCCGGACCTGGGGGCTGGCCCTGGCCTCCGGCGCGGTGGCCGGGCTGGGTTACGCCCTCTTGGGGCTGGTGGGTCGGATGGTGACGCCGTGGGCCGCCGCTTCGACGGGCCGGGGCAACAGGTGAGTATCGGACTGCAGACCCCGGTGGACGCTGCCGCGGCGCTCGGGGCGCCCGCGCCGGTACCCACCGGCGGGGCGTGGGCGCTGCTGCGCCGCCTGGGAATCACCGTGCTGGCGGCCGGCGTGTCGCTGGCGCTGGTCGTCGCGGTGTGGACCGCTTTCCTGCGGTTGGCGAACGTGAACCGCCTCGTCGGCAAGGGCCCCATGGACGTGTGGACGTTCCTGGTCTCGGCGCCAGCCGCGGCGACCAACCGCGCGAGCATCGCCGATGCGCTGATGGTCACGCTGCGGCATGCGAGCACGGGTTTTGCCGCCGGGCTGCTGGCAGCCGTCGTCGTCGCGGTGTTGTTCGTTGCCATGGGCACTGTGGAGAGGGCGCTGATGCCGGTGGCGATGGTGGTGCGGTCGGTGCCGCTGGTGGCGATGACGCCGCTGCTGGTCCTGGTCTTCGGTCGCGGCCTGCTGGGCGTCACCGTCATCGTCGCCGTCGTGGTGTTCTTCCCGGCGCTGGTGACGGTGGTGTTCGGCTTGCGGTCGGCGCCGGCGCAGGCCACCGACCTCGTCCGGGCGTACGGCGGGGGCTCCTGGACGGTGCTGCGGATGGTGGCGCTGCCCAGCGCGCTACCTGCGCTGTTCGCCGCGGCCCGCATCTCGGTGCCCGGCGCGATCGTCGGGGCGTTGCTGGCGGAGTGGCTGGCCACCGGAACCGGCCTGGGCTACCAGATGCTCAAGGATGCCTCCACCTTCGCCTACGCCCACCTGTGGTCGTCGGTGGTGGTGCTGACCGTGGTGTCAGTGCTGCTGTACTACCTGGTAGGCGCCGTTGAGTCCGTCGTCACCAAGCGGTTCGGGGTGGCGACAGCGCGCTGAGCGGCAACCGCCGCCACCCGTCGGAGCGCTCAGCCCTGCCCGCCGTGCGCGGCGACCGACAACGGCTGCCACTCGTTCCACGTCGCCAGCCGCGATTCGTAGTCGGCGGTCGCGATGGCCAGCGGGGCAGCACCGAAGAAGACCCGCAGCGGGGGGTTCTCGGAGTCCACCAGGGTGAGCACCGCGTCCCGAGTGGCAACCGGGTCACCCGCGGTGCCACGCCGGCTGGGCCGGTTGGCTGCCTGCTCGCGGACGTCGTCGTAGGCAGCGATGGGGGTGGCGTGCTTGGCGGAGCTGCCGCCCCAGTCGGTCGAGTACCCGCCGGGCTCGATGAGGGTCACCTTGACGCCGAAACCGGCCACCTCCTGCGCCACGGACTGGCTGAAACCTTCCAACGCCCACTTGGAGGCGTGGTAGATCCCCACGGTGGGGAACGCGGAGACTCCGCCGATGGAGGACACCTGCAGGATGTGGCCGCTGCCCTGCGCGCGCAGCAACGGCAGCGCCGCCTGGGTGACCCACAGCGCCCCGAACAGGTTGGTCTCGATCTGGGCACGGGCCTCGGCTTCGCTGAGCTCCTCCACCATGCCGAACTGGCCGTAACCGGCGTTGTTCACCACCACGTCGAGCCGGCCGAAGTGTGCGTGTGCCCGGGCGACGGCGGCGACTGCGGCGTCGTGATCGGTGACGTCCAACTCGATCGGCAGCAAGGCGTCACCATGTTGAGCGGCGAGATCGGCCAAGCTGGCGGCGTCGCGGGCGGTGGCAGCGACGCGGTCCCCGCGCTCCAGGGCGGCGATCGCCCACTCCCGGCCGAAGCCGCGGGACGTGCCGGTGATGAACCAGGTCTTGGAGGTCATGGGTTTCTCCTCAAGGTGGGGTAGGGGTCAGTCGGCGGGGACACCGGGTCAGTCGGCGCTGACCTGGTGGCGGAACCGGTCGCGCCGGGTGTGCAAGTCCCACAAGTGCCCGGCGAGAACGTCGGGGTCCTTCTCGGCGTCCCCGGCGATGATCCGGCCACCGATGACCAGCTGATATACCTGGATGCCCTCCTCGCCGAGCACCTCGTTGAGCAGTTGGGCGTAGGCAGCCTGGCCAGCGAACGCGATCGACGTACCGGTGACGTTGCGCCCGGGGGTGATCGCCGATCCGCCGTTGACGAACAGAATGGTGCCGCGGTTGTCGCCGAGCAGGCGCATTCCAGGGAGTACCTGATGTACGGCGGCGACCGGGCCGTAGATGGAGAACTCGACGGGGCCCACCAGGTCCGCCGGGGTGGTTTCCAGCACCGGACGCATGAAGTCCTTCTGCGGCAGGGGGCTGTACTGCAGGACCTCGACCGTGCCCAGGGTCTCGGCCACCTGCTCCAGCGCGGCGGTCACCGACGCCGGATCGCGGACGTCGGCGGTGAACCCCCGCGCGGTGATCCCATCGCCGGTGAGTTCCTTGGCCAGGGCGTCCACCCGTGCCTGGTTACGGGACATGAGCCCGACGGCGAGGCCGGCCGCGCCGAACCTGCGGGCCGCCGCCGCGCCGAGTCCGGCGCCTGCTCCGATGATCGCGAGTGATGTCACGGCTAGTGCAAGGCTGCGGGGCGCTCAGGTGTTCCTTGCCGGGCTCAGCTTCCCTTGTTCAGCACCCGTCCGGCCACAACCTGCGTGCCCGGGTGGCCAGGGTGCGGCGCGCGGCCGCCAGGTCGATCCCGACCAGCTGAGCGTCGGTGACCACCGCCTGGCCGTCGACCAGCAGGTGACGCACCGTGCGGTCGGGCCCGAGCACCAGCCCGGCCAACGGGTCAGCCACGTCGGCCAGGTCATCGCCTGGCCAGACCGCGATGTCGGCGCGGTAACCCGGCGCCAGTTGCCCGATGTCGGTGCGGCCCAGGCAACGGGCCCCACCCTCGGTGGCCAACCGCAGCGCGGTCGCGACCCCGAACGCCGCGGGCCGCCCGGACCGCAGCCGCCCCGCGTACAGCGCCTGGCGCAGTTCCGGGAACAGCCTGCCGACCTCGTTACTGGCCACCCCGTCCACCCCCAGGCCCACCGGTGCGCCTGCCGCGTCGAGATCGGCCACCCGACAGGTACCGACCGCCAGCCGGGCGTTGCTGGACGGGCAGTGCGCCACCCCGATTCTCCGGGCACCGAACAGCGCGACCTCCGCGTCGTCGAGGTGGACGCCGTGCGCCACCCACACGTCGTCCTCGACCCAGCCCCACTCCTGCATCAGCGCAACCGGTCGCATACCGAAGCGGGCCAGGGCGTCGTGCTCCTCCTGCGACGTCTCCGCCAGATGGGTGTGCAGGCGCACACCAAGGCGCCGGGCCAGCGCCGCGGATTGCGTCATCAGCTCACGGGTCACGCTGAACGGCGAGCAAGGTGCCACGACGACGCTGGTCCGGACCCCGTCGTGCAGCCGGGCGTGCACGTCGACGGTGGAGGCCAGGATGGCGTCGGTGTCCTCCACGACGAGTCCGGCGGCAATCCGCCCGCGCTCTCGCCCAAGTCCATCGAGCCGCGGGAGATGTGCACCCGGATACCCACCGCGCGGGCGGCGGCGGCGATGCGGTCGAACACGGAGTCGTCGCCGCGGGGCACCAGGTAGTGGTGGTCGGCGGCGGTGGTGCAGCCGCTGAGCGCCAGCTCGGCCAACCCGACGGTGGCGGCGGCGTGCACGTCCTCGGCGTCCAGGCGCCCCCACACCGGGTACAGGGTGCTCAGCCAGCCGAACAGGTCCTCGTCGACGGCCCGGCCCCTGGTCATCCACTGGTAGAGGTGGTGGTGGGTGTTCACCAGGCCGGCGGTGAGGATGTCGCCATCCACCCGCAGCTCGCGGTCCCCGGGTTCCGGCGCCACAGCGCCGACGGCGGTGATCCACCCGTCGCGCACCGCCACGTCCCCGGGCCAGCGCGCACCCCGCAGCACGAGTCGGGCGGCTGACGTCGGGGTCCTCACCCGAGGTCCACCAGATGCTCCAGGCGCACCGGGCAGCGGCGCAGGTCTTTTCCGGTCGCTGCCCGCAGTGCTGCCACCACGGCCGCCGTGGAGCTGACGTTGGGCAGCTCGCCCACACCCTTCGCCCCCCACGGCGCCCCCGGCTCCGGCGCGGTGACCAGCGCGATGGGGACCTCGCACATGTCGACGGAGGTGGGCAGCAGGTAGTCGCTGAAGGTGAGGGAGCGCACGGTGGCAGCGTCCAGCACCAGCTCCTCGGTCAGGGCCAGGCCGACACCCTGAGCTGCGCCACCCTCCAGCTGTCCCACGACGGCCAGCGGGTTGAGGACCGTCCCGACGTCCTGCGCGGTGGCCAGCTGCACCAATGCCACCGTGCCCAGGTCCAGGTCGACATCCACCGTGGCGCGGTGCGCGACGAAAGCCCAGGACACGTGCGCGTCGCCTTGCCCCCCGGGGCCGAGCGCGGCCGTCGGGTGGTGGCGGAAGGTGCGCTGCGCGCTCGCCGAACCCGCGCGCAGGGCGTCGGCCAGCCGAACCCGCGCGCCGCTGGCACTGACCACCACCCCGTCCACCAGCTCGCATTCCTCGCCCAGGTCGGCGGCCACCTTGGCGACCACGGTGTCCAACGCTGCCACCGTGGCGGCCTGCACCGCCCCTCCGCTCATCCAGCTCTGCCGCGACGCGCTCGTCGACCCGGCCGAGGCGATGTCGGTGTTCACCGGTGCCAGCACCACGTCCACCACGCAACCAGGGCCGATCTGGCTACGCACCACCTGACCGGCGAGGGTGACGAAACCCTGACCCACCTCCGCGCACGCCGAGGCGACGGTGGCCCGGACCCGGCCGCAGTCGGTGCCCTCCAGCAACACCTCCGCCGTGGCCGGGTCGTCGAACCCCTCGCTGAACATCAGGTTCTTGAACCCGGCTGCGACGGCGGTCCCCCGCCGGACCCGCGCCGGGTCACCGCAGTCACCCTGCCCACCGGGAGCAAAGTCCGCGTCGTCGGCCGGGGCGGGCAGTGCCGCCAGCGCGGTAAGCACCTGCGTCAACGGCGCGGTGCCGGTGATCAGCTGCCCGGTGGGCAGGCGGTCCCCGGTCCGTAGCGCGTTGATCAGTCGCAGCTGCACCGGGTCCAGGCCCAGTGCGGTGGCCAGCGCGTCCATCTGCGCCTCGTGCGCGAAGCAGGTCTGGACGTTGCCGAAACCGCGCATCGCACCGTTCGGCGGATTGTTCGTCTGCACCACCACCCCGTCCAGGTGCACGTGGGGCACCCGGTAGGGGCCCGCGCCCATGGTGACCACGTTGCCCAGCACCGCAGCCGACGAACTGCGGTAGGCGCCGCCGTCAAGCAGCATTCGGGCCCGGACGCTGACCAGCCGACCGTCCGGGGTGGCGGTGTGCCGGTAGTGCAGTACCGCGGGGTGGCGGTGCGGGTGGCCGAGGAAGGACTCCTGACGGGTCCACACCATCCGCACCGGGGTGCGGGTGGCCAACGCGAGCAGGCACACGTGCACCTGCAGGGTGACGTCCTCCCGACCACCGAAGGCCCCGCCTACCCCGGCCAGCTCTACCTGCACCTGCTCGGGCGCGAGCCCCAGGCACGCGGCCACCTGGTCGCGGTCGGAGTGCAGCCATTGGGTGGCCACCAGCAGGTGCACCCCGCCGTCGGGGGTGGGCCGGGCCAACGCGGCTTCGGGTGCGAGGAACGCCTGGTCCTGCACCCCGACGGTGTAGGTGCCCGCCACCGCCACCGGCCCTTCGGTGCCGTCGTCCCCGCACTGCACCACCAGTTCGCGGTAGCGGGGTGCCCCCACCCGCAACGCCTCGGCGGGATCAGTCACCGGCGCGAGCACCTCCCACCGCACCTCGATCAGCTCGGCGGCCCGACGCGCGATCTGCGGGGTGTCGGCGGCGACGAGTGCGACGGGCTGTCCGTGGTAGCGGCATTCGTCGGCCACCAACACCGGCTGGTCGGCGGCGTCGAGGCCATACGTGGGCAGGCCGGGGATATCGGCGGCGTAGGCGAAGGCACCGGTCACCTTGGCCACCCCATCCGGGCGGCGGATGTCGGCCCCCAGTGGGCCTGCCTCGGTCACCGCACCTGAGCCGGGGTCGGGTCACCGAGCTGTCCGCCCGAGGACCTCCGCAGCGCCGCGACCGTGCAGACCGCGGCGACGATACGAGCGTACCCGGTGCAGCGGCACAGGTTGCCCGCCAGGGCCTGGCGCACCTGAGCCGGGGAGGGATCCGGCACCCGGGCCAGCAGCTCGTGGGCTGCCACCACCATTCCCGGGGTGCAGAAGCCGCACTGCACCGCCCCGGCGTCGAGCAACGCCCGTTGCAGGTCGCTTGGTCCGCTGGGCGTCGTCAGGCCGGCTGCGGTAGTGACCGCGCACCCGTCGGCGTCAGCGGCCAGCACCGTGCACGCGGTGACCAAGGTGGCCTCCACCAGCACCGAACAGGCACCGCAGCGGCCCTGCGAGCAGCCGTCCTTGACCACGGTGAGCCCAGCCTCGTAGCGCAGGAACGCGAGCAGGCTCGCCGCCGGATCGGTGGGTGCAGCCACCTCGACGCCGTCCACCCGCACGCTCATGCAGCGACCGACGCGTACCGCGCGACCCGGCCGAGCGCCCTGGCCGCCAACACCGCCGCAGCATGGCGGCGGTAGGCGGGGCTGGCGCGGGCATGCTCGAAGGGCGCCAGAACCGCCGCGGTGAGCTCACCGACCCGACGGCAGGACCCCTCGTCGACGGCGGGCAGGCCGCCCACCCACCGCAGCTCGTCGCGCACGAACGCCTCCGCGGCCAGTGCTCGTTGCGGCGTGCTGCCGACGCCGGCCAGCGCGATCCGTACCGTGGCCCGCGCACTGTCGACGGTGAACGCGCACGCCACAGTGGCCCCCACGGCGGCTTGGCGCTGGCCGACCTTGAGGTACACCTGCGGGCCGGCAGGCACCGGCACCAGCACACCGGTGATCAACTCGTCGCGGGCCAGGGCGAGTTCGTACACGTCGCAGCGGCGGGTCCCGCGCAGCGCCGACGCGAGCTGTACCTGCGCACCCGCCGCCATCAGCGCTGTCCACAAGTCACCGGTGGCCGACGCCGTGCCGAGCGCGCCGCCGATCGTGCCCGCGTTGCGCGACGCCGGTGACCCGACGGCGGCCCCCACCGCGCGCAGCAGCGGTGTCCCGGCGGTGAGCAGTTGCGTGTAGGTCGTCAGCGCGCCGTAGCCGATGGCGTCCACCCCCACGCGGACACCCCGAAGCTCGGGTACCCGGCGCAGGGTGACCAACGACGACGGGTGCACCGTGTGGGCGTTCATCGCCACCACCAGGTCGGTCCCACCGGCCAGCGCGAGCGAGCCGGGTAGCTCGTGCAGGGCGGTCAGCGCCTCGGGCAGCGAGCTTGCCAGCACGACGGTCATGCGGCCGATCGTCCGCGCTGGGGGTTTCCGTAGTACTGACGCCGTGTTGCCACCCCGTTAACGGACGGTGCGTACGGCGCACGAGCAGGCACTGCGGGGCGCACCAGCCCCGCCCGGGGTCACCACAGTTGCGCGCGTAGCTCGGCTCGTGACCGGTGGCGGGCCGGGTTCTCTGGTGAGAGGTGGTGAACCCACCCGGGCGCACGACCACGACCATGCTGCCGTTCTGGTTCGGCTGCGTGGCCGGGGCGACGCCGTGGGTGGCGCTGACCGTCAACTTCCTTGGCGCAAACGAGGTGCCGGGTTTCGTCTATGGCATCTTCGTGTCGCTGTTCGTGTTCTTCTCCAGCTTCGCGGTCAACCAGTGGCTGCAGTACCGGCAGGTCGGCCGCTGGGCCAGCTACGCCCACGGCGAGAAGGTGTACCTGGTGCTCAGCCTGCTCGCAAAGTCCGCGCTGGCATGGCAGATCTTCGCTGGCTCACTCGCGGTTTGACGTCTCCCCGGACTGCACCTGTCGCAGCACTTCGCTGCTGCGGTTGCGCAGCTCACGGTGCGGGATCGACCCGGGACACGACGGGCAGCGTAGTCGTCGTCGCAAGGTCGAATCAGCGCATCTTGGCAGCCGCACTCTTGATGGCTTGCCGGATGCGGAAGTAGGACCCGCAGCGGCACACCTTGTCGATCGCGTCGATGTCGGCGTCCGTCGGGTTCGGGTTCTTGGCCAATAAGGCTGCCGCAGCCATGATCTGGCCGGGCTGGCAGAACCCGCACTGGGCGACGTCCTGCTCCAACCAGGCCTCCTGCACCGGGTGCAGATCGGCAGAGACCGTGTCCGCCAGGCCCTCGATCGTCGTCACGGTCTGGCCCTGCAGGTCCGCGGTCGCCACGTTGCACGGGTTGAAGGCCGCCCCATTGAGGTGGCTGGTGCACGCCTTGCACACGTTGATCCCGCAGCCGTACTTCGGCCCGGTGACCCCGAGCTTGTCGCGCAACGCCCACAGCGCCGGAAGATTTGCCGGTGCGTCGACGGAGACGGTCTTGCCGTTGAGCTGAAAGGTGTAGCTGGGCATCGGGTACTCCCTACTGGCGAAACGGTGGCTGCGGGCTCAGGCTGCGCGGACGGGGTGGGAAGTCGATGTCGAAGTTGATCGGGAAACGCCGGGGCTTGGTGCCGGTGGCCCTGGCGTAGGCGTTGGCCACCGCCCCCACGGCCGCGGGCAGTCCCAGCTCACCGGCGCCACCGGGTTCGCCGGTCGGGGGCATGACGATCACCTGCACGTCCAGCGGGGAATCTTTCTGCCGGGCGTAATGGAACTCCGAGTAGCTGCCCTCCAGAGGGGCGCCGTCGTTGATGTGCAACCCAGCGCGGAACACCACCGAGATCGCGTCGGTCAGTCCACCGATCATCTGCGCCTGCAGCCCACGGGGATTCAGGGCTCGGCCGACGTCCACCGCGACGGTGGCCTTGGTAACCCGCGGGGCTAAGACGGTCCGCGAGCCCGCCGGGCTCCCGTCCGGGCGGTAGACCTTGATCGTGGCCTTCGCGGTGGTATCGATCTCCACCAGGTCGGCCACGCACGCCTCGTACTCCTCGTGGAATCCCACGCCCTGCGCGGTGCCCTTGGCCATCTTCTTGCCCCAGCCACCGGCATCGGCCACCCGCTGCAGCACCGCGCGCTGCCGGTCCTTCTTGAACGTCGCCAGGCGGAACGCGACCGGGTCCTGACCCAACCGGGCGGCGATTTCGTCGGCCATGATCTCCTCCGACCCGCGGGTGGCATAGGAGTACACCGAGCGGAAGCTGCCGGTATGGAACTGCACGGGCAGCTCGGTCAGGGGCTGGGTCACCACGCCGTAGTTGTAGGGCGACTTGATCGTCGTCTCGAACAGCGTCTGGGCGATGCTCAGGTTGCCGGCGTTCAACGGCGCCGGCGGCGTCGGCTTCGCGGACCAACTGGGCGACGGTCTCCGACGCTTGCGGGTGCCGCAACGACACCACCCCCGCCTGCAGCTCGGGCGTCAACCGCCAGGCGGAGGCGTGGTTGCGCTCGCGCAACCGTGCCTCGATCTGGGGCAGCGGCTCCCGGCCGAGGACCGGCGTCTCGGCCGCCACCACCACGAAGTCCCCGTCCGGGGAGATCCCCAGCACGCGCGCGATGTCCCAGAGCATGCCCTCGGTGGCCGACCCCCCGGCGAACAGCGCCTCGACCAGCACGGACCGTTGGACCTGCTGGGCGATCATCAGCTCACCCGACGCGCCCCGGTATGCCGTGGTCAGTGCCTCGGCGTAGTCGTCGGCCAGTGCCCAGATCGCCGTCGTGGCCGCCGCCAGCACCGCGAGGTCACCGGGATTCCCCTCGCGCAGGAGATCCACTATGCACAGCCACACCGGGGTAAGACCGATCCGGTACGCGCGGACCAGCTCGGGCAGGGGGGCACCCTGCAGCGCCCGCACCCGGCCGGTGGTGGCGGCCTGCGAGAGGTCCGGCTCGGTGGCTGCCCGCAGCGTGCGTACCGCGACGTCGAGATTGCGTTCCACCGACTGCTGCAGCTCGTCGTGGGCCACGAACTGCTCGTCGCCGTAGACCCCCATTTCGGCGACGATCTGGGCGACGGTGCGCATGGCCATCTCCGCCATTCGCGGCTCGAGCGCAGCTGCGAGCTGTGCTACCCGCGGGTCCACCCCGTGAAACTGCACGTCAGGTCCCGGGCGCGGACGCGAGCACGACCGCCCCGACCAGGTGCATCGTCTGCATGACGCCAGGATGCCAAAGGGCTCAAGGTTGCGGTGCGGGCGTTCGAGAATATGACCGAGGGTGGTCACTTGGTCCGCCACCGGCGAGAAGGGGCCGTGATGGCCGAGAACTGTGCCGGCTGCGTGTGCAGCTCGGCGGATCGAACCGCGGCCACGGGACGGCTGCTGCTCGCCACCGGGGTGGACCACACCGCCACCGCGCTGCGCTCGCTGGCATTGCGCCGCGGCATCCGGCTCGAGCCCCTCGCTCCCGGCCTGTTGTCGCTTCAGGGCACGGATCTGCCGCAGTTCCTCGCCGAGGCCCGTCGGGAGTTGTCCTTGGTCGAGGCGGACGAGGTCCGCGCCATGGTGATGGAGCGGGCTGACCTGGGGGATGCCCTGTTGCTACGCCAGGCCATGTCGGCGCCGACGCTGACCGCTGCCAGTGCCCGGGTCGAGCACGCCGAGTTACTGCCGCTATTCGACGACGAGCAGCGCTGCTTCCACTCGGTCTACCAGCCGATCGTGACGCTGGCGCAGCGCCGCACTATCGGCTACGAGGCGTTGCTCAGGGCCACCACACCCGACGGTGCGCCTGTCTGGCCGGACGTGTTGTTCCCGGCAGCGGAGGCCGCGGGGTGGACGCACATGTTGGACCGGGTGGGCCGGACTACCGCATTGCGTGGGGCCGGCAGCTGGCTGGGTGAAGACCAATTGTTCATCAACTTCATCCCCACCTCGATCTACCGACCGGAGGTGTGTTTGCGCACCACCGAGCTGGCTGCACGCGAGGCCGGCGTGCAGCTGGACCAGTTGGTGTTCGAGGTCACCGAAGGCCACCAGGTGCACGATCTGGACCACCTGCAGCGGGTCTTCGACTACTACCGTTCGCGCAACTGCAAGGTCGCCCTGGACGACCTGGGCGCTGGGTATTCGTCACTGAACATGCTGGTCCGGCTGCAGCCGGACATCGTCAAGCTCGACAAGGACGTGGTGGCGGCGTTGCCCGACCGGGTCAGCAGCGCTGTCGTGGCGGCCATCGTGCAGATCACCCACGCCTACGGTGGACTGGTCCTTGCCGAGTGCGTGGAGACCGCGGAGCAGGCAGCCGCGGCCGCCGACCTCGGGGTGGACCTCGGTCAAGGCTGGTTCTTCGGCCGACCCGAGGCCCGCACGGACACCAGGGCAGCCGCAGTCCCCGCGCCGCGCGTGTCCGGCACCGTCGATCCGAGCGTGCCCGACGCACCGGTAGCGCTGAACGCCGCCGACCAGCAAACCGGCCCCAGCCATGAACTCGGCGCGGTTGCGACACCGGAGTTGTCCGGGCTGGCCGAGCACACCGTCGGCACCTTCGAGCACACCGGCTGACCCCGCACGAGCCCGCCTAAACACGGCACCGCAGCAGTTTGTCCGCGTTTCGTTTCCCATTCGACACCTGGCAGCGGTAGAAAGATCACTCGCCACTCCAACCGGAACGGCGGAGAGTTCAGTGGAAGGAACGTCATGATCACTCTTGGTGTGATCCTGCTCGTGATCGGTTTCCTGGTGAAGATCCCGATCCTGTGGACACTCGGGATCATCCTGCTCGTCGTCGGCGCTGTGCTGTTCGCGCTCGGGGCAGCGGGGCGCCAGATCGGTGGCCGGGCGCACTGGTACTGATCCCGCGCTCCTGATCCCCGTCCCGGCCGCGGCTGCCTATCTCGCATCAGCAGAGATGGGCAGCCGCGGCGTCGGGGTGCGTGGATGCTCTCACGCTCAGGTGGGTCCGAAGGTCACCACGTTGCCGGTCCGCGGGCCCACGTTGCCGTCCACCGTCTGACGCCACACCTCCCGCAGCCGGGCTGGCCCCTGTCCGGTCACCACGTCCACCCACTGCTGCGCCCGAGGGGCGAAGGACCGCCAAGCGACGCCGTATCGCTCGTCGAAGCCCGCCCGCCCCCATTTCGCGATGCGCGCGGCGATGACCTCGGGGGCGAAGAACTGGGTCGGTTTGGCACCGAGGAGTCCGCTCGCCCGCCCGGTGTCCTGATGGGTGACGCCTACGACAACGTCGAGCACCACGTCCTCGCGCAGCCTGGCATGCACCCGCTCGCGCAGCGGTTGGCTACCGGCCACGTCGACGTACGCGGTGGGTGTCACGGTGAGCTGATCCACTTCGTGGTAGCCAAGCACTCGGTCGTAGCAGCCCAAGCTGCGGGTGAACGCAACGTTGGCCGGGGACGTGAGTCCGACGACCTGCTTCGGACCGCCCTGCAGTAGGGCCGCTGTGCCGTAGGCGGTTTTGCTTGACGCCGAGCTGAACATCAGCGTCCGCGCGCCGTCGGCCGCTGCGCCGCGCAGCTGCTCCGCGAGGGTGAACGAGGTGATGAACAACGGCCGGTACAGCACCTGCAGGTCTTCGCTGCCTGCTTGGTAGGCCGGGTCAGCGTTGGTCTCGGCGTAGGCGTTGTACACCGCGGGCAGTGCCGAACGGTGCTCGGCGCCGTCGCGGAAGCCGTGCTCACCGACCCGCTCGGGGCGCACCACCAGGTGACTCGACGTCGGGAGGAACCCGTACACCCGCTGCCCGACGTCCACCCCGTCGGCGCGGGAGGCGACGACGTCGGCGAAGCCCCACAGCGGCACCCGACCCCAACCCGCCGGGGCCGGGAAGAACTCCCAGTACCGCAGCGTGTCGCCCAGCACGGCGTACGTCGCGTTGTTTGCCGTCAGCCCTACCCGGCTCGTCCGCAATACGGCATGACCGGCTGCCGGGTCGGCGACGACCGTCTCCTGCAGCCTGGTCTTGGTGAGGTGGTGGCGGTCGATGAGAAGGTCCCAGGCTTCGGTTGGCTCGCTCACCCCTGGACCGTAGCGCGGTCCTGCCTTGTCGAGCCCGCCAGCACGAACGCCACCACAAGCGCCACCACGACCAGCAGCAACGCCCGCAGGATCCCGTTGGCTTGTGCCACCACACCGATCAGCGGCGGGCCGGCCAGGAAGGCGGTGTAACCGATGGACGCCACCACCGCGACCCGGCTCGCGGCGCGTACCGGGTCGTCGGCGGCGGCGCTCATACCGACCGGAAAGCCCAGCGAGGCACCCACGCCCCACAGCGCAGCCCCGATGAGTACCAGCAGCGGCGGCTCACCGAACACCACCAGCAGCAGGCCCGCGAGCGCGACCACCACCGCCGCCCGCAGGGTCGGCACCCGGCCGTAGCGCGCCAGCAGCGAGCCTCCGGTCAGCCGGCCCACCGTCATCGCAGCAACGAACACGCCGAACCCGACGGCCCCCATCGACTGCGACGCACCGTGCCCGTCCACCAGGGCTAGCGCCAGCCAGTCGTTGGCCACCCCCTCGGTGAGCGCGAAGGTGAGGACGAACAGCCCGACGAGGATGGTGCGGCGGTCACGCCATGCGTCGCGGGCCCGGACCCGGCCGGTGTCCTCCGTCGCGGGGTGCACAGGCAAGAAGCGCCGGACTTCGGCGGCCATCACGGCGACGACCAGCACCGCAGTGACGCCCAGTTGCGCGGACACCGGTATGCGCAGCGCCGCCGACGACGCCCCGAGCCCAGCACCAGCGACCGTCCCCAAGCTGAAACCGGCGTGAAAGCGCGGCATGATGGGCCGGCCGACCCGGCGTTCGACGTCTGCGCCCTCGACGTTCATCGCCACGTCCCACGGCGAGCTGCCGGTACCGAAGGTGAAGAGAAACACCCCGGCCAGCGGGGCTGACCCGACGACCAGCGCCATGGCCAGCCCGGCCAAGCTGACGCCGACCACGAGAGAACCGGCGAGCACCGCGCGCGCCGGACCCAGCCGGGTGACCAGCGCACCGGACAGCGGGATCGCCAGCACCGCGCCCAGCGACAGGCACAACAGCAGCAGCCCGACCTGGGCGGTGCTCAACGCCAGTTCGTCGCGCACCGCCGGCACCCGGGACAGCCACGACGACAGTGCCAGCCCGTTCAACGCGAACGCCAGCGCGACGGCGACCTTGGCGCGCTGCACGGTCGCAGCGGTCACGGCTCTCATCGACGGCCCTCCTGATCGATCCAGACGAAGCGGTACGACGGTACCAATGCTGCTGGACCCCGGGTCGCCACCCAGGCTCGCCGGCCAATCAGAAATAGTCGAGCAAGGCCGGCGGGGGACCAGCGGCGGCGGCCTTGCAGGAATCCGTCGTCCTCGGCGCCGCCGCCGGAGATCAACCCGGCGCGCCGGAGCACCGCAGGCGACGTGCCCGCGTACCACGCGGCCGCCCCCGGGCCGTCAGCTGCACGCAGTCGGCGGCCGCGTTGGTCCGTCGCGTCAGTTCCGCGGCACTGTCGCCGACCTCCAACCGCCAGGCGCCGGCGTTCCAGGCACACACGTCGTCCACGAGGTCCAGGTCCAGGCCACCGCCCAGGTGCGGCGGCCACCCCGAGCCGCGACCGCTGCGGGGGCATCGACCAAACGCATCATCCAGGGGTCCTCAGAGAGCACCCGCGCCCCGGCGAAGCTGGCCAGCAGCGCTGCCGGATCGGGCTCCGGTAACCGCAGGTGCAGGGTCGGTGTCACCGAGGCCCAGCTGGCCAGATTCGCCAACAGGGCCGTCGTGGCGTCCGCGGTCAGGCCCACCAGGTCGTGCACGGTGAGCACGGCGTTCGCGTCGTAACCTGCCCCCCGATCCCAGGTGGTGAACCCCTGGACCATGCCGGTGGCGTCCACTGCCAGGGTGGTGCCGTCGTGCGCGTCGAGTTCGGCCCCAGCGGCCACGTCGTAGATCGGCCCGCAACGGTCCATCCCGCCGGTTGCGGTGCGGACCACCGAGGGACGGATTTCCCGCACGGCCGGGATGTCCAGTGGTGTGGCCGCTCGCAGCGCCACCCCGGGCGGGCAGCGCACGCCAGTGAGCGCTGTGGTGGCCAACGCGGTCACCGCAGCGCGCCCACCTGCTCGTACCCGAGGCGGCGGTAAGGCAGCGGCGTGGTGCGGAACAGCGTGCTCAGGACGGCTCCCCGCTCACGCGCGTGCTCCAGCAGCTGGGTCAGCAGGGTTCGGGCCAACCCGGCACCGCGGCGCTCGGGAACCACGGCCACCCCGGCGACGCCAGCTGTGGAAATGACCCGCCCACCGAACCACTGGTGTTGCTCGCGGTCCACCGCCTTGGCCACCAGGCGCCCGTGCTCGAACATCCCCCAGGTGCTCCGGCCCGCCCGTTCGGTAGCCCACCCTTGCGGTGCCGTCGGCGGGCCACCGAACGCGATCCGGCTCAGCTGCCAAGCCTGCGGCACGTCGTCGACGGTGAGTTTGCGGTGCTCGTATGCCACACCGCATTCTCTCGCGGTGACGGCGGCGGCTCACCTGATTTTCTCCGGGCACCGTCGCGAACGTCACCGCGCTGCGACGTTACCGCCCGCCTGGCCGCTTCGCCGTGCTCTTGGCCGAGGGGATCAGCTCGTTCGCGCCCTTGGCGCTGGGCTGGGAGGCGTTGCCCTTCGGCTTCTCGGCCTTAGGTTTGCGGGCTTCGCGTCCGCCCTTGTTCTTGCCGGCCATGCGGACTCCTCCGGCGCCGTCATGCGACGCCCTGCTTTTCGGTCCGGGGTGAGACAGCCGCCACGGTTGGAGCCACGACGGTACGCGCTTACCCGGCCGTGACCCAGAGCCGCACCGCGAGAGCCAACCCTGCCAGCGCCACGGCGATGCGCAGCCCGTCCGCCGGGAGCCGTCGTGCCACCGCCGGGCCCAGGGCGCCGCCGGCCAGGAACCCCAGCGCCAGGGGGGCGGCGGCTGCCCAGCGGACGTCGGCGAACACCGCGAAACCCAGCGCGGCGACACCGTTGGCCATCCACAACAGCACGTTCTTCAGGGCGTTGGACCGCACCAGGGTGTCGTCGCCGAGCACCAGCAGCATGGCCAGCAGCATGACGCCCGCGGCCGCACCGAAGTACCCGCCGTAGACCCCGATCAGGTAGGTACCCCCGGTGAGAAGCCACCGTCCACCCTTGTCAACGTGGTCCTGGCGCAGCGCTCGGACCCGGGGTTGGACGAACAACAGCAGCGACGCCGTGGCCACCAGCACCGGGACGATCCGCTCGAAGGTGCCGGCGGGGGTCAGCAGGAGCAGCACCGCCCCAGTGATCCCGCCCGCGACCGCCGCCCCGGCCAGACGAGCCACCTGCGGCACCTGTCCGTGCAACTCCGGACGCGAACCCAGCGCCGAGCCGATCCCGCTCGCCACCAGTGCGACGGTGTTCGTGACGTTCGCGGTGACCGGCGCGAGCCCAACGGCCAGCAGCGCGGGATAGGAGATCAGCGACGCCAGCCCGGCAGTGGAACCCACCACCCCAGCCACAACCCCGGCGATCATCAGCAAGACCACCTGCAGGACGGTCACCGGTGCTCTCTCATCGAGGCCCGAGGGTGGCACAGCTGCCCGCGACCCCTCGCGCCGGGTCCGACCGTGCTGGGCCGGCGCGGGGGCCGCCTCCACGAAAGGCTCCACGGCACGTCGCCACGAACGGCGAAAGGGTGACTTATCGACCGCGCGCGGCCTCCGGCACCGTCGAAAAAGTGACTATTGGCCCGGGGTGGGGTGGGCCATTGAGGTCAACCCAAGCGTCGGTAGGCCTCGCGTAACCACTGCAGCGCCGCCTCGGCCGACTCCGGACCACCACCAGCGCTGCGCAGCGCGACCCGCAGCACACCCGAGTCCAGGTCATCCAGAGCGGGGCGGAAGTGCACCGGTGGGGAGATGAGGGTGCCCCGCGGCTGCCAGTAGTCCACCACGGCCTCGCCCAACGGGACCTCGGTGTCCACAGCGGACTGCCATCCCAACGCCGGACTCAGGTCGACGCCGCGCAACTGCAGCAGGGTATGTGGTTGCGCGTCGATACCGTCGATGAGGACATACACCAGCGCAGCGGCGTGCTTGCACGGCCAGCCCCAGTCCGGGCAGGTGCACTCGAAGTCCAGCTCGTCGGCGAAGCGCGGGAACAACCCGTGCTGCGGGCTACCAAACTGCTCGGGCAGCTGCCCGGTCACCAACTGCGCGAGCAGGTTCGCGTCAGCGAACAGCTCGGCGATGCGGGTGGCGTCGGTGTCCACCAGTGGGGCGAGCAGGAACGCCGCCGTGTACGGGCGGTCTTGCGAACCCTGCACTGCGCCGGTGACCCGCCCCGCCTGCACGTGCAGGGACAACACGCTGCCGGTGCGCGCCAAGGTGCGGCCACGGGCGAGCCGTCCCGGGTCGATCAGTTCGGCGACCGCGTCGCCCAGACGCTGCCCCCACCACGTGCTCACTCGCCCACCGCGTCGGCACCCAGGCTGAACAGCTCGCGTAGCTCCTCGGTGCCCAGCTCAGTCACCCATCCCTCCCCCGCGCCCACCGCCAGATCAGCCAGCTCCCGCTTCCCGGCGATCAGCGCGTCGATGCGCTCCTCCACGGTGCCCACGCACACCAGCTTGCGCACCGCGACGTCCCGGCGCTGCCCGATCCGGAAGGCCCGGTCGGTGGCCTGGTTTTCCACCGCCGGGTTCCACCACCGGTCCAGGTGCACCACGTGGTTGGCGGCGGTGAGGTTGAGCCCGGTGCCGCCGGCTTTCAGCGACAGCAGCATCAGCGGCGGCCCGTCCGCGTCGGACTGAAACTGCGACACCATCGCCTCGCGCCGCGCCCGGCTGACTCCGCCATGCAGGAATGGCACCTGCACGCCGAACCGCTGCGCGAACCACGGCCCGACCAGCTCGCCGAACTGGGTGAACTGGGTGAACAGCAACGCTTTCTCCCCGTCACCCAGCACGGAGGTGAGCACATCCTCGACCAGGTCGAGCTTGCCGGAACGGTGCGCGCCGCGCCGTAGCACCGGGGAGCCGTCGGCCAGGAAGTGCGCAGGGTGGTTGCAGACCTGCTTGAGCCGGGTGAGGGTGGACAGCACCAGGGCCTTGCGGCGCACCCCGTCGGACTCGGCGATCTTGGCCAGCATGTCCTGCACCACCGCCTTGTACAACGCCGCCTGCTCGGCGGTCAGGTTCGCCAGCATGGTCAGCTCGGTCTTGGCCGGCAGGTCGGTGATGACGGCCGGGTCTGTTTTGAGTCGGCGCAACACGAACGGCCGGGTGACGGTGCGCAACCGGGTCAGTGCCGAGGGGTCGCGGTCGCGTTCGATGGGTACCGCGAATCGCGCGCGGAAACCCTGCGCCGAGCCGAGCATCCCCGGATTAGCAAAGTCGAGCACCGCCCGCAGCTCCTCCAACCGGTTCTCCACCGGGGTTCCGGTCAAGGCCACCCGGTGCCGGGCGGTCAGCGTCCGCACGGCCCGGGCCTGCGCGGTGGCGGTGTTCTTCACGTGCTGAGCCTCATCCAGTGCCACCCGGCCCCACGACGTCTGCGCGAGCGTGGCGCAGTCCCGTGCCAGCAGCTGATACGTGGTGATGACCAGGTCGTGCCCGGTGATCGCCGCCGTGAGCTGTGGCCCGCGTAACCGGGTGGCGCCGTGGTGCACCAGCACCCGCAGGTCGGGGGCGAAGTGCGCGGCCTCCCGCCGCCAGTTGCCGACCACGCTCATCGGGCATACCAGCAGTGTCGGTGCGGGGGCGCTCGGCAGCTCGTGCAGTACTAGCGCCAATAACTGCACCGTCTTGCCCAGGCCCATGTCGTCGGCCAGCACCACCCCCAGCCCGAGTTGGCTCATGAACGCCAACCAGTCCACCCCGCGCTGTTGGTAGGGCCGCAGCGTGGTCCGCAGTCCCGCCGGTGCGCCCACGGTGGCGAGCTGACGATCCGGTTGCTCGGCCAGGAGTTGCCCCAGCCACCCGGTGGCCTCGATCTCGGTGACCGGCACTGGTGGCGGGTCGGCGGCGGTGAGCTGGGCGAGCACGCCGCCGAGGCTGGCTGACGGGACGGCGGCGTTGGCGGCGACGTAGCGGGCGGCCCGGGCGAGTGCCGTGGCGTCCACCCGCACCCAGTCCCCGCGCAGCCGCACTAGCTCGGCTTTGCTGTGCGCCAGCTCAGCGAGCTCGGCTGCGCTCAGCACCACATCACCCAACGACAGCTCCCACTGGTAGTCGACCAGTTGCGCCATGCCGACCGCGCCCGAGGTGACTGCGGCTGCCGCCGGCGGGGTGCTCACCCGGAGCGCCAGCGACGGGTCTGCCCTGGTCCACGCCCGGGGCAGCAGCACGGTGATGCCGGCGGCCCTCAGCTGCTGGGCGCCCCGGGTGAGCAGTTCTACGGCATCGGCGGTGCGCAGGGCCACCACGTGCTCGCGCACATCCGGGGTGATCGCGCGCAACCGCGGCCACGCCGTCATCGCCCGGCTCAGCGCGTCCAACGCCACGGCGGCGGTCTCCGGTGAGCGCGGCAGGCTGCGCACTGGCACCGGCGCGGTATCCGCCGTGCGCAGGCACGCCTCCAGCAGCCAAGTGGGCTCCCACGGGCCGCCCTGTCCGGCATCCTGGTCCACTACGGCGACCGGGTCCGTCGCGGCGGGTTCCACCAGCCGGAAGATCACCTCCGGGCGATCCAGGGTCGAGCTCGACGCCCACTCCTGCAGCGCCGCCGCCCACCGTTGGCCGCCGGCCAGCGGCTGCCCGGTCTGCAGTGCCTGGACCAGGGGGTGTGCGGGTGCAGGCTGGGGGCCGCGCAGGCGCAGGGTGGCACGCACCGCGACGTCGGTAAGTTCGCGGATGAGGTCGTCGACCACGTCCGCGCCGGACCGGGTGCTCCCGTGCAGCACCTCCGCCCGCAGCACCGGGGGCAACGCCGCCACCACCTGAGTGCGCCAGGTGCGGACCGGACCGTCATCCACCAGCACCCACCGCACCCAGTGCTCGTCGTCGTAGCTGTGCACCGCGGGCACCACCCGCCCGGAGTACACCCACCGAGCTACCCCTGAGGCCACCTCGCCGAGGAAGCGCAGCTCAGGGCTCAGCGTCCAGCCGTCCTCACTCGACGTGTAGAGGTGCGCGACCTCGTGCAACACCTCGGCCGCGTCGGGTGGCGCCAGCGCGCCGGCCGGTACCCGCCATGCCTGCAGGCCCTCACCCTGATGTGCTCCCGTCGTGGGGACCCCGCCCGTGGCGGGCAGCAGCAGCTCCGGGCGCCTACGCAACGCGGCCGGGGCCAGCGCGTCTGCGAGGCGGCCGGCCCACGGGCGGGGCGGCGCGGGCAGCAGCGCCGGATCGGTCACCGCGCGCGGGTGTAGACCGTCGACCGGACTGGCGTGCACAGTCTCGAACCACAGCAGCAACCCGGTCCCGGGCGACCAGAGGCCGTGCACCGTGACGTCCTCGCCCATCCCACCCCCGTCCTTTCGCCACGGTGAGCGTGCCAGAGCCCCCCGACAGTTCGGGTGATCGCCAGTTCGGCATGGATCCGTGCGAATTGCGCATGGATCCATGCCGAAACCGCCGGGGACGCTAGCCCGGCTGGAAGCGTGCGACGAACCGGCGCTGCCACGGCGTCTCCGCCGCGCGACGGTGATAGTGACCCCGGACGAAGGCGACCGCCTCATCGGCCGGGACGCCGTCGAGCACCGCGATGCAGGCGAGCGCCGTGCCCGTCCGGCCGACCCCGCCCGCGCACGCGATTTCCACTCGCTCCTGCTCGGCGCGCAGCCACGCCTCGCGCAGTGCGGCCGCAGCGTCGACGCGGTCGCGGGGCAGCCAGAAGTCCGGCCACGATACCCAGCGCGACTCCCAGACGACCGGGGGCGGCATGGACCCCAGCAGGTACAGCGCGAACGTCGGGGTCTGACCGTCGGGTGGCGGCCGGCGCAGTCCCCGCCCTCGCAGCATGAGGCCCGACGGCAGGTGCAGCACGCCCGGCGCCGACGCTTCCCACATAATCGTCATGATCTCGCGCGAGCGCAGTTCTCACACTGCACATCAGGCCTCCAAGAGGTTCCCAACTCTGTCCTGGGAGTGCACACGTCATGGACGACGCGGCTACCGTGGTCCGATGGCTGGTGACCGGGGGCACCTCGAGGCCACGGCAGGCGGACGACTTTGCTTTCGGCGGCCCACCTGGGAGGACCTCGATCTGGTCTACCAGATACACCACGATCCGCGTACGAACATGCACAACCCGGCTGGCCCCGACCCGGACCGGGACAGCAGCACCCGGCGACTCGAGCAATGGATCGAGCATTGGGATAAGCACGGCTTCGGGTACTCGGTCGTGCACACCCTTGAGTCGGGGGCGAATGCTGACAAGCGGGGCACCGTGGTCGGTTTCACCGGTGTGCAGCACTCGACGTGGTTGCAGCGGCCCGTCCTGAACTTGTACTACCGCTACACCCCTGAGCACTGGGGCCGCGGCTACGCCACCGAGGGCGCCCGCCACGTAGTGTCCTGGGCCCGCACTCACCGTCGCGAACTGGCCGTTCTTGCCTACACAACCGCCGATAACACCGGGTCCCAACGCACAGCCGCAGCAGCCGGTCTCACTCGCCGCCCCGACCTCGAGCACGAGTTGAATGGGCGCCATGCGGTCGTGTTCGTGAGCCACTGGCACGGCTAGGCCAGGCACGTCGCGGCACCGGCTCGTCACGCGGAATGAACGTGGCGGCGGGACACGGTGAGCAGCCCCGCCCCGGCGTACACCGTGCTGGCCACGGCAAGAATCGCGAAGCTGGGTGGCACCTTCGGCAGGACCGCGGCCGCGAGAAGTCCGACGACCATCGAGGCCACGCTCAGCGCCGCGGCCAGGGCCATCCCCCGGTAGGGCCGATCGGTCAGGCGCCGCGCTGCATCGCCTGAGCGGCCGTCGCCCCCACAATCGCCAAGAACGCCAACCCCCACCCTCGCACCGGAACTCCCCGCGCGCCCGCAACCGCCTCGTCCACCGAGGCGAACAGCAACGGCCGGGCAAGCCCGCCGAGAAGGATCAGCAACCCCACCCCCACCAGGGCCGCGAGCGAGCACAAGGGCTGGCGGGGACCCGGCACGCATCTTCCTGGCGTCATTGTCGCCGGGACCTTTCATCAAGATGGCAAGAGAGTCTTCTGGGACGTTCACAACAAGGATAAAGCCGTCGTGATCGAGTTGAGGGATGACACCTACCAGAGACTGGTGATCGAGGTCGACGACCCCCGCGCCACGGCAAAGCTGATCGAACGCGCTCTCGCTCCGCGGTGAACGCTAAGTCGGCACCGTACGAGGATGCCTGCGATCGGCATGCGGGACGGTCCCCACCTGACGCCGTCGAGGGTCAGCCGAGGCGGGCCATGGGGGGATGATGAGGACGTGGTGGCGGCGGACGACCTTGCGCTGGTACGGCGACTGGGCGTGCTCGTTGAGTCGGTCCACGCCGTCGTGTACTTCGCGCCGGAGCCCATGGCCGCGTACGCCGGGCTGGGACTGCGGGGCTACTGGCGGGGCTACTTCGCCAGCCGAGCCGCGCCCTTGGGCGCCGCCGGGCCGGAACTCGTCACCGCACTGTTTGGTGGCTTTGCCCCCACCATGGTGAGCCGGGCCGTCCCGCAGGTGTGGTCGGTGGCTTCCCCGCCGCAGGTGCAGGCGGCGCGGTTGGCCGGGGCGACAGCGGCGCTGGGTCGGCTACTCGGCGAACACCGGCTGCCGATCGTAGCGGCGGCCGCTGAGCTGACGGGCCGGTGCGTGCGGGCCCTGGCCCTCCCGGGCCGGCCGATGGCGGCCGCGCAGGCCGGGTTGTCCCGCCTGGACGACCCGCTGGCCGCGCTCTGGCACGACTGCACAGTGCTGCGCGAGCACCGTGGCGGCGGGCACCTGGCGTCAGTCGCCATCGCCGGGCTGGTCTGGCCGGAACCGCACCTGCTGCAGGGTGATCGGGTCGACGCGCAACAACAACAGCACCGGGGCTGGGACGACCAGACCTGGCAGGACGCCGCGAAGCGCATGCGCGGCAGTGACCTGCGCGAGGTCGAGGTGCTGACGGACCGGCTGGCCGCTCCCGCGTACAGCGCCCTGGACCGGGCTCAGCGCGTCGAGCTCGCTCAGATCCTTGAGCCCTTGGCGCTGGCCGCCAGCAGCCAGTTGCCGTACCCGAACGCCATGGGGTTGCCCCGCCCCGAGCGAGAGGAGCATTGAGCCGAGCTCTAGGTGACGATCGTGCTGCGAGGCGGGGCCGGAATGGCTCTAGCGCAGTCGCGCCAGCTCCGCTTTCGACTCGGCATGATGAAGCCGTGAAGTCGAGGAGCACGACGCGCAGCCAGTAGGCCAGACGACAGAAGGCGTGCTACGGCACCGATCACACCAGACCGAGAAACACGATCACCGCCCGGCTCAGCCGCACCATGTCCTCATCGCTGAGACGGCCCAGTCGGGTCCGTAGGTTTTCCCGCGGCACGGTGGTCACCCTGTCGACCATGAGTCGACTGACCTCACCGAGCCCGTTGGTATCGGTGGCCTCGATCGGCACACGGGCAAGCGGTGCGACGACCGTGGTTGTGGTCAGCGGGCACACTGTGATCGACGCAGTGGCGTCGAACCGGTCGTCCTGCAAGACCACTACGGGACGGGGTTTCCCCGTGTACGGGCCACGCACGGCGGCGGTGTAGACGTC
>JAABUP010002394.1_pt1 | contig 36339 bp, 44 predicted proteins | sample 5559201 | NCBI WGS metagenome assembly JAABUP01 (sample SAMN10711887, study PRJNA513373) | rock metagenome | isolation source: Antarctica rocks | place: Antarctica
CCTAAACCCTAAACCCTAAACCCTAAACCCTAAACCCTAAACCCTAAACCCTAAACCCTAAACCCTAAACCCTAAATCCTGACTGCAAGCTGCCTGGCTGTGAGGGCAACAGGCTGTACATCATCACCTTATCGCCCTTGCTGATGCGCATCAAGCTGCCTCACCACAAGAATGCATGCAAGTGGGGTCAGGCTTCCATAGTGTTTGATCTGCCAGCAGAGCTGGCTGAGCTGCTGTACACTTACCCAGGAGAGCCACGCAGGTCTCTGTTGACCACCACTTGCTGACTGGCCAAAGCTGTCCATATGCATGGGAGGGGGTTTGCTGGTGCAGTGTTGACCTTGTATTGGCAGAAGTGGTTGGTCTTGCAAGGAGGTGTCAGCATGAATTCAAGCATGTGTAGGCAAGTGTTTGTTGATGAGAGAGCATCCAACACTGCTGCGGCTGGTCCATCAAATCAGGGAGCTGCTATGGTGATGGGTCACAGCGAGCAGTAATGGCGCAAGTGGTATGACATGCAGTTCCACCCCAAGCTTGCTCAAAATGCAGTGAACAGCATAAATCTTTGGAGGACAGCAATGCTGCAGATCATGATCAGGTCAGCTGCACTTGCTGCTGCAGCAGAGCTCAGCTTGAGCACAGCCCCACAATGCAGGCACGTCATCGGGTCAGATTCTGAGTCAGATTGTGAGGAAAACCAGTCATGCAAGTCTGGCAGCATGGAGGAGAGTGACATAGAGCTGGATCTGCAATCTGATGATGATATTGAGCTGGACCTGTAGTGCCTTGGATCAAGTAGACTGAATTTGGCAATTTGGCTGTGCAGAATGGGGCATCACCCTGCTGAGATGCTTGTTGGCATCACATTTTCACTTGTTTCTGGACCCTATGGATGTACAATGAACAGTGATGCTATTTGGACAGAATTTGACAGCTCCTAGCGGCACCTTTTGGTGTCATGTAGGGTGAAATTCACCCATTCAATGCTGTGTGATGACATGACACAATTTGGGGTGCCTGTGTTGTTGTGTTGCGGCGCACTGTTCCATGGCCCATCATCAGCAATCATCACAATGACCTGATCTGTGAAATTTCAGCTTCAGCTGAGCAGTTCAGCATGGTCGATGGGTAGGTCGTACAGTGAACTGAGTGCATATCTAATGAAATTTTGGGGCACCTGTGATTCGAGGCACGAGCCAATTTTTGTGCAGCACAAGTGCCGAGGCCCATACGCGTCCATTGTGACCATCAGCACCTGATTGGCTTGCGCGATGTGCTCTAATGTGACACGTACCCCAATATAGGCTAGAATCTTTCAGGCACGTTGTTCAACTCAACTAGGCTGTAACTTTCAACAAATGTGGGGCTTCTGAGCGGCTAAAAAGCTAAATAATTGCTACATCAGGTTTTGCATGAGAAACCGCATGCATACCTACAGATCCCAGCCATAGCCAGCTTCTATACTGAATTCATGTATGCTGCAGCTAGCTGTCTTATGCAGTTCTATGGATTTTAAGTCAGACATGAAGGTCATGCCTGTTATTTCTGAAGCTTTGAGTCTAGCTCCCCAGTTGAGGCATTCAGTGATGTCAGCCACAAAGTCAATAAAGCATTTTGGCATGTATGTTGATATAGTCAACAAACTGACTGTGTAGTACTGAAAACACTACCAAATGGTACAAGCCTGTGAACTTATGCTGAAGCTCTGTTACTGAGGCGGTCTGGTTCATTCTGAGGAAGGGCCGTATATTGTGCTTTACTGTCTGTCTGGGGTTGGTCCATCTGCTGCATCTTTATGTAGTTGTATAAAAAGAAGCCAACAAGGCTGACAGCATAACCAAAACCCTGCAGGGTCAAGACACTGGCACATTTCAGCAATAACTTGTGCTGGGCAATCAAGCAGAGCCACATGCTGTGCACGTCTACATATCTGCACACACACACACACACACACACACACTCACACATACACACACGCACGCACAAACCATATCTGTGTCTACATATTTGCTGTGAAGTCACATCAACACAGCGCCTTCCGGTTATAAGCCATTCATTGCAGCTGGACAAGTCAGAAAGGTATGTATGAGCACTGCTTCAAAATCACCTGAAGCTTGGTCACGAGTTCCTGCAGGAAGATGATGCCAATCCACACCACAATGGCGTTCTTGATTGTGCCCAACACCTGTAGGGCCAGCGAGACCTGTCAAGGCATACCTCCAAAGCGTGATTTGCTGTCAACACCAACACCAAATAATGCTGCTGGGCAACCACCACCAGACCACAAATCTGAAGGTTAGCTAGCTAGGCTGCCACTTTCTTAGTTGCATAGCAAGCATGGATGATACTTGTCTTGAGGCAGCCGCGTTGGTAATCGCAAGCTGTCGCAACATTGATGATGCTCGGCTTCAGACAGATGCAAGTGTCACCACATGCTGTCACAGCTTGTGTGATAAGGTGCAGTGCATGACAAAGGGTCACACTGCTGCCTTTACGATATCAACTCACAGGACTGTGTATGCGTACATAGCAGCCGCAGCTGTGCCTGCACACACATGCAGGGAATGCAGGATAAGACACAAAGCCCCATGCTTGCATGCTCAAGACCTGGAGGCTGATATTTAACTAGTACCTTCAGAGTCAAGGAGGAGGCGGTCTGAATGACCATGTATGCCAGCAGGTTCACGCAGAAGCCCATTGCAGCCGCCGCAAAGTACCAGAAGGGCTTGTCCAGTATGAGCTGCAGGGCATGGTTGTCACGCATGGCTGGCCACTCCACTACAGCCACTCCAGCCATGAGCCACACAAAGCAAGCCGGCGCCAGGTACATCAATCCCTCAACTGCAGTCGGGAATTGACAGTGCGGTTGTCAGACTCAAGTTTGAAGGCACAGTTGCTAATGAAGGCAAGGCTTGCAAAGATTGGGACAGGGCATGAAGTGGCACAACAAAATGTGATGCAGACCAGCACAGTGCGGTATAGTACTGCACTGCACAGCACAGCACAGCACACAATAAGCTGGTATAGCACAGCCTGAAATGGCATAGCATTACATAGCACCTTGCAGCACAGCGTAGCTCAATGCTGCACAAGAGGAAACAGCACAACTTGACTGGGCGTAGTATGATGCAGCAGAATGGCGCACCAGAACAGCGTTGAAAGGGTTGGCACAACACAAGAAGAGGGCAGTGTGTCAGGGACCAGACAACATGTGATGCATCGAGCTTCAGTGCAGCAATGCAGGCTATACATTAGCACACTCGGATGTAGCCCAGCGGAGATGAGCTCAGGACTCACTTGGATGAAACTTGAGGCCCACGAGCAAGATCTGCGTCATGACCAGACGCGTAGCCTCAAAGGTTTCAGAGGCCAGCATGCACAGCACGCCCACCACACTCAGGTTGACCTCCCCATAGGACGCAATGGCTGTGCCCACAGCAATCAGCAAAACAGCTAGTATGAGGCGCTTGCCCGGAAACTCCAGCCCAGCCACAAACAGCGCTACCATTGTGGCTATTGGAGTGAAAGCCTGCAACAAAACATGATCTTGCCTGCATGCAATGCCGGCTGCAACAGTTTGGGGTTGAACAATGCTCATGTCTGTCAAGTTCTATTGATGCACAGTTGTGGTGGTGCGTGCCCACGAGATGCACATAAGATGCACATGAAAATCTGCATGGAATCAGCCAGCAGCCATGCTGGCTGCTTGTCACCAAGTAGGTCAGTGTGCTACTAGTTGTCTTGAATGGTGGTTGCTGCTGCTAGTGTTGCTGTAGCTTACTTTGAGCATTTGGATGAAGGAGACTGTCAAGTAGAGGTAGACAGTGTTGCCGAAGTGGAGTGTGAGGGCCATGAAGAGTCCCACAGGCATGATGCGCAACATGTAGAAACGCATGGTCATCTTGCGCTTGATTTCCACCACATGTAACACCTGCAACGTGTTTTTTGGTTTTGGAGCTATCGAAGGAAAAAAAGAAGTTTTTGGGCTAATTATGTTTGCCAAGCAACATTGCAACGGCAGGTTGTCAACTTTCCAAAAGTGCATCGGCAAGTTGAACTTCAGATAGGCTCTGCAGAGTGACGCATTCTCCTGATACAGTCCATGATGCTGCAACGCTGAAGACAGAATGTGCACAGAAGCTGTTGTATGCTTTAAGCGTCATTGATGTATGACAGTCTGAACCAGGAACCAGGAACGCCTGAAAAGCACAGATGGCAAGGTCAGTCCAAAGTGCATATCGTGTCAGTCCAAAGCGCATGTGCTGTGCACCACCCTTCAGCTTGGTGTCCACACTTCACACAATGTCTTTTGCAAGCTGCTGGAACAGTGCAATGCAGGGGCACTTACATTGCATGCAACATAGCTGGCCACAGCACTGAAGCCCATGCCCAGGCCAGACAAGGCCATGGGATACCGAAACCCATCCTCGTTCATGAGCTGCTGGTTGAGCACAATCAAGGCGGAAGATATGGTCATGTACACCAGGCAGGCCACCACTGCAGCAACCTTCTTTGCCAAAGGATGCAGATCCCTGCAATTCAAAATCAGCTGTGCACCAGTGGTCTGAGCATACATGTTGGCTGATGTTGCAGCAGGCAAACACTGAAGAGTTGGTAGTGATCATGTTCAGCAAGCCTGTAATGCACTGCTTTGTGTAGCATGCTATGCAACTGGGCAAGGCACGCTCATGCAGAGTTAAAGTGTGTCACTCAGCACAGCAGCAGCCACACTTTCTTACCCTTTGAGTTTGAGCTTGTCATGAGAGTCTATACGTTCAATACTCGCAGATGCTGGTCTGGACATGCTAGACATGATCTGCAGCAGAGAAGCATGTTGATAGGCTTGGTGACAGTGTCAATCAGGATGTAGCTGGTTTTGTGGTGACAGCGTCCAAGGAAGCACAATACCACTTTTTTTGCTGACACCAGGCTCTGTGTTTCGAGAATGCCTGTCTGTGACTGCTGCAAAGCCTCTCCGCAGTTGCTACAGGCTTGTAGGCACCATTGCAGTCACAGTTGCTTGGCGAGACTGCAGGTTGACTCCAGTCTAGTGCAAGCTTTTAATATCTGATAACATTTGCGCACCAAAAGTCAAGTTGCTTGCCGCACCTGCACCCTAGTTGATCTACACCGTCATTGCTGCAACTTTGCTTCTGAGGCATGTGGGTCCAAACAATCGCGGCATGCGCTCTAGCAAGCAGTGCCGACTGCGGAAACTGCTGGAGTCAAGTTCGAAGGTTTGTAGTTTCTGAACCCTCAACAGTTGACAACTTGAAGCAAACGCGCTGCCTGTCTGCAAGCAGGCTTTGTGTGGCGAAGGCCTTTACTGAACGATCTGCCAATCGAGATCTTGCCGATAACACTAGAGGCACCGTTGTCTCTGTCGACAGCCTCACCAGAAACCGTGGCCTGTAACGTAACCGTTATGAGTGTTTTGCTGAGCGTTTTGATGCGATGAAGAGATGGAGTGATGTTGACTTTGTCGAGCAGCTTAGTTCCCCTCACTGCACTTTGCTGAAACGGTCTTCTAAGGAATTTGAAGAAGAAGCTTGGGTTGTCAGCATGTACGTATCTCAAGTTTTCTGTAGCATAATGCCACGCTGCACTGTCTTGGATGTGACTATCCCCAACACTGCAAACTTGCGCATCGCTCGGTCAACTGTCAGGATGCAGATTCTGATGGTCCATTCCGGGACTTGTCAAAAATTGCCGGACGCAAGAATCTTCTGATACACTATCTGATACACTTTTTAGCAGCGCTGTCAGGCGTACATGTACAGTGCATTGGCACACTTCAATGCAATGAAGTGTCCATGCATGAGGAATGAATGGGCTCGTGCAGACTGCGCCCCCATATCCAAGCCATATGGCATAGCATAGCAGCATAGCATAGCTCTCAAGCAGGCTGCATCACTACAGCCAGGTACGAGCAGATTGCAATAGAGCTGGATATCCAGCGAGAGGCCAATTGCCTTGTAGATTGTGCCTCACAGGTCTCTCTAGGGGAATCACAGAAGTGACAGCAAATTTTAAATTAGCAACCGACAATAATAAAAATTAGGCATTTATGGTTATTCAAAGCAGGTTGAAAATGCGCAAGCTGTATTTCAACCAAAAACTTGGTCTAGATCACATGCCGCATGTACCAGTCATGGGTTTTGTTGACTACACCTGCCCTAGCTAAGCTTTGCCAAGCTTTGAAGAATATATGCAGCATATATATACAGCCTGCTCACCGCTTCAGATAGTTCAGTTTCTGAAGGGCAAAAGCTGTCGCAAAATGAAATACAACAATGAAAGCAATCAAGATACCAGCTGTTGCACCAATGAAAGGGTGCCTGAACTTGTACGTTGTTGTCATGTACTCGTCTAGAGGCATGGTCATGCCTGTCTGCGACAGAATGGTCACATCTTTGACATCGCTCAGTTGGCTGCCAATAAGACCCCAGATGGTGTATGCTAAGGGATCCAAGAAGTAGTACCTGCAAGCAAAAGATCGATCATCATGCTTGTTGCACCAACAGGCTGATTAGTCATTGCGTCTTGAGGATGTGACTAAGTGTACCAGAATGGGGAGATCATAATGCAGTGGAATGCTGTGAATATCTGCCATGCAGAATTGCCCAAACAGCCTTGACGCAGCAGGCGCACATAGAAGAAACTTTCTGACACAGCAAGAGCAGCAACACCACATGAACAGTGCTAAGAGTATGAAGAAGAACATGATGCAGGAGTTGATCAGCTGCGAGACTGATCATGTCATCTAAGCATGCATCTGCAGCGTCTCCAAGAACTGTGTATGGCACAACGTCACAAGATGAGCAGCAACATAGTACACACACATGCAGCAACAAGAGATAACACACATAAGCAAACCCACAATACAATCGGACATGAAATAGACCCGCCAGTCAGGTTCTAGGAGCTGGGATGATGCCCAGATGAAGCCCAGATGAAGAGTAAGAACAGCAAGAAGCAGAAGAAGGGCAAAAAGAGAAAAAGAGACATAAACAACAAAAGAAGAACAGGATGGTGAAGGAAGATAGTGAACAAGGGGAGCAAGAACAAAGAGGCAGGAAGAGGATGAAGAAGAAAACATGGAGAAGGAGAAGCGCTGACCAGATCCACCAGCCATGAATCTGGGGGCGGGGTACAATGAACCCCCCAAAGATGAGCCAGAAGGTGTACACCCCCGAGGACAGCACCGCAGAAACTTGAATGTTGGGGGTCAGGGCCACTGCTATGATGCCCCATGAGGTGAAGAAGAGCAGGTTCAGGAACACAAAGAAGAAGTACCAGAAGAACTTGGCTGCATGCACAAGATGACACGTCAGTGCTTGCAACCATGTGAGACGACTGTGATGGGAGTCGAATGCTGGCATAGCAAGACGAAGGCCTCAGAACATGAGATGAAGATCAGCAGGATCATTCGAAGGTCGAACAGGAAAATCTGATGAGTCAGGTTGTGAATATGTTTGAAAGAGATTGAATGGAAACATTCTCAGTCTTGAGGTTGTCCAGGACAGAAAATGGTGAAAGCTGCAGAGTAGTGACAAAGAAACAGCAATGGCCTTGGCAGGCAGACATCCTGAAGCATAGCAGGGCGTGCTGCGCAGCACACCACGCAAGACAGTGTGACACATTTTCATGTTGCTTGAGGCTGCATCTAATTCCTCACAACCACTTGCTTGCTGACTCCTGTCAATGAAACCGCCACAGGCAAAGGCACTGGTCAAGTGCAAAAAGACAAGAGATTCCCAACCTTACCTGCATTGCTTTATTTGTGTACATGTATTTATCAACGACAACTCGGCTTTCTGTACTGCAGGGTCCCCTCATTGTTGCTGCAATCAGGCCCTTGACTGACCTGCCTTTGGACACACATCTGGTGAGGTCCTAACATCTGCTTTGCTGGCCTTCCCCATGTGCAAGACTTTTGTCCTCGAGTCTGCTACTCTTTGGCTGCAGATGATTGTGCATCCTGAGGAGCGGGTGGCAGACTTTGCCAAGGCTGGAAGTGACATCATCAGTGTGCATGCAGAGCCTGCTGCCACTGTGCACTTGGACCGTACAATCAATCAGGTATGGCTGGTACTTATACACAATGTAGCTTTACATCTCTTTCCCCTTTGTAGCCTAGCCTTTCGTAGACTGTTGCAATCTGCTGGATCTGCTTGGTGCACTTGTTAGCTAGTCAGAGGTGGCCAATGATACGGGCGCAGGATACTGTTTGCGCTCTCATGTGTTCTCATAGGCTAGGGGAACACGGGTACTCTGTGGTGGTTGTGCTGCATGTTATCTCTATCATACTATTAGCAGCTGGCAGCACAAAGGCAAGATTTGACAGCAGCTCACTCTGTTCATGTGCCCAACACAGAGCTCAGCTGCATTGCATTGTTGTGCTGGGTCACTAGAAAGGTGTTGCAACTTTTGCTTAGTTGTCTTAACGCTCAGAACACAGGCAATCATGCTGTTTGGTGGCTGATGCAGATCAAGGACTTGGGAGTGAAAGCTGGAGTTGTGTTGAACCCTGCTACACCAATTGAGGCCATCCAGCATGTCATCACACAGGTCGACTTGATTCTCCTCATGAGCGGTAAGCTTTGTGGCCATAAATACATCGCGCCCTGCCTTTGATTGCCACATCGCATTGCCAGAAACTCACACCTGCTTATCATTGTCAGATGCATGGTATCGTTTTGTTACATGTCTTTTTCATCCCTTGTTTGTGGCATTGAAAAAAATGGGACAAGGAATGTTACTGTGTATTTTGTATGCGGCTGTAATGAGCCTGCTTACAACACTAGCTGTGACTCACTGTACTGTACTGTACTGTACTGTACTGTACTGTACTGTACTGTACTGACTGGGAATAGGCGGCTGCATTTGTGTGCCCTTGGGTTGGCCTGCAGCCCTGCTGCCCTACTAAGGCATGTGCAAGGTAGGCATTCACTCACCTGGAATGTACTGCTGAGTTTCTCTCTTGGTACAGTGAACCCTGGTTTTGGAGGACAGAAGTTTATTGAGTACCAGGTCGAGAAGGTGCGCAAGCTGAGGCAGATGTGCGATGATGCTGGCGTGGCGCCATGGATCGAAGTAGACGGAGGCATCAGTGGCAAGAACGCATACAAGGTGTGTAAAGCTTGTCTCACATACTCACAAGCATTGGGTCAGAACAGTCTCATCTGCACTTCCATCGTAAGCACAACAGCTGAGCACCATTTCTCTAGAGACCAATACATGCCTGCATGTCTGCTCTTCATGGTATCTGCTTGGTAGCAAACAGTTGACAGTTGTAAAGCTGACAGCAATGCTGACGCCATGCTGAATGTCCTGCCAGGTGATTGAGGCGGGGGCTAATGCTCTTGTGGCAGGATCTGCTGTGTTTGGAGCGTCAGACTACAGTGAGGGTAAGCATAATCATGCTTTCTGTTGTTCATGCCATGTGACTTTGCACGGTCAATCATTGTTGTACAAAAATCACCGTGTCTACAGGTGATGTGTATGGCTTGTCTTGTTGGTGCGCTGCACACAATACTGAATTTGTTTAGCTGCAACATCTCTTCTAATTTGTTGTGTCTTTGCTGCAGCTATCAAGTCGATCAAGACCAGCAAGAACCCTGCGCATGAAAGGCAACCTGTTCATGCCTAAGCTCTTGTTTCAGATTTTTCCACAGCATGATCTCAGAACCATCTGACAATATTGTGCAGATGTCTATTGATGTGCAAAGTTGCTGCGTAGTTTGGCCATTACAGGTTTTTTTAGCGTGCCTGGCATATCGGCCGCAGCATAAGTTTCTTGAAAGCAGCCTGCAATTGATCTTGATGTGCAGTTTTGGTGGTGCAGCTTGTGTGTTTTGTTGTATATTCTTTCAGAAGGTTTTTGGGATTGAGTGAGTCGCTGAAATAAATTATACTTATCGGATCTCGTCAGCCTTTGTTGCGTGCAAGTCCATGTTGACTTTGTTGCATTCCACAAACTGACGCCTACAGTTGACTGCACTGTCTGTATCTGTGTATGTCAGTCTCACTTGTGGCAGGGACGTACAGCCAGTGACGTTTGATAACATGATATACGGCGTATACATTCTGCAAGCGCTGCCTGCAAGCGCTTCCTTGAAGCGGGTACCGCACGGCCTGTAGCATCGACAAACAAGTGTTGTGGCTGTTCAAGCTTTAATTTTGCCGCTATTTTGTACGTCGTCCTCGCGTCCACAGTTTGGCACCACTGTGTTTTGCACCCTGCACAGCAACACAGGACTGCCGTCGCCGGTCCTGACGCAAAGCAATACTCGGCAATGTGCACATGTTCGCCGCAGGGTATGTATCTGACAGTTCACCAATATAGGGTCGAGTTCCTATATTGTTTTGTCTTGTCCACCTTTGGCCTGTGTTTCAATGCCTTGTTAGCAACGAGTACTGTCAGACAAGCATCTGCTAGGGTTTTGCAGGTCGGTCGCTGCTTGCGCATTACGTCTGGAGAGAGACCGGAAGTTTGCAGGAGGTTCAATTCAGAGCGAGTTGCGCCATGTCTGGCCAGATGTCTGCTGCATCTCAAAGGGTGTTAGGCAATACAGGCATTTCGCCCACAGACGCCGTCAGACGTGTGCTTGATGATGGTCTAGAAGGTCCACCGTACCCTTGCACGCATCCTTGTAAGCGACTCAGAGATTGCTCTGATCACACAGTAAGTTTTGATGCTCACGCTTTCCTCTCAATCAGCTTTATGGACAAACCGCACAGATGTTCGACGCCAATTATTCTGCAGGCAAAGAAAAGTGCTCCTGAGCGTCACAGCAGATCAAAGCGCCCCAGAGAAAGTATGAGCCAAGCTCAAACCCAGCCTATCTCTTCCTGCTTCACTCAGCAACCTCTTTCTTGCAATCTCCCGCATCTGCCAGATGACTTGTATGAGGCCAGCATGCCGCCATCAGGGCTGGACAGCATGCAAGTGAAGTCTGCCAAGCTTGCAGACAGCAGCACTTCTGGTTCTGACTCCGGCTGGCAAGAAGTATCAGCAGTGCACTCCCATCAGCTTTCTGTGCAAGGCCAGCAGCAGCATGCAGCCATAGCAGCATTCAGACCTGGATGGCCTGGCCTGTCTTGCAGAAGACGCCAGGGTGACTCTGACAGCACAGCTTCTGCAGCCTATCATGCATTCCCCTCGGCAGCAGACGTCCAATGCTTTGCTGCATCTCTGTCAGAGCAAATGGGTTCCACTCAGCTGCAGCAACATCCTTCTGACATTGTCGAGCTGCCATTTCCTGGCATGCATACATTAGACCTCAGTCCAGACTACGCTCAGCCAGCTGTCTTTGAAGCTGTTCAGCAGCTTATGCAGCATCCTGGGGAGTATTTGCGCGCCGTCACTTGCTGCCCTCTGTCCAAGGTAACTCATGCTCACACTTGTGCTGACTCATCACAGATTTTCTTAACAAGTCCATTGCTGCTGCTGCTCCAGCAGTCTTGTCACTCATGCAAAGACATTCATGTAATGCAGGGAGAGATGAAGCATGCAGTGACAGCAGCAGATGGCTATACCTATGACTTGGCCAGCATTTGCAAATGGGCTCAGGAGCATTCTGGCATTATTAAATCTGTGTCACCAATAACTCAGAGGCCGCTTGGCGGTAGCATGCTGGTTCGAAATCACAGCATACAAAGTTTGATTGAGTCTAATGCTATTCACAGGCCGTGCCATACCCATGCATGCCCCCTGTGCCCAATATCATCAAACCAGTAATGCAGGACTGTAATCACACAAGCTTCGTTGTGTAATTTACGAACAAGTGAGCTTCAACGCATTTTTTGATACGTCGCTAGCACAACCCGACTGTTTCTTTCAGGCACAGTACTGTTTGACTCTGGCACAGTACGTCACCTCTTTTGTTTCACTTAAGCACAGCTGTTTAACATGCACTGGTGCTCAAAAGAACCAAGAAGTGCATATAACTGCATGTCATCAATACTGTTCAGCAGCATTGCAAAATGCTGGCGTACTCAGCAAGCTTTGCCATTGATTTGAAGCCATATGACATACAGGCCAAGTACGGTACGTGCATCCCTTGCTTATATTCCCAATCGTGAGTACATGCTTCCCTTCCTCATGCAAAAAGTTGCGGTCAATACCATGCATGTATGGCACATGCCTGCTACTCTCTGGAACACGTGGGCATGAGTCGGCTAATGCAAGAAGGCTAGGTATTCGAGCCAGACCTTGCAAGTTCTCAAAGAGTCAGGACGCGCCAGTCACAACGCACAGCCAGGCCGGCGCCATGCTAGAAGTCTTGGTTCTAGCACAGTTCGATGATCATACATCTTGAACATGAAGCCAAGTCTTCCGCCTCAAGCGAAGCACATCAAGGCGAGCAAGGATAGTGCTGCTCTCAACAAGCCTCAAGAGGCTTCGATACCGCCCAACAGAGGCGGACACGTTCTCGGACATGTAAGAGGCATATCGCCAAGCTTGGCACTGCAATGAACGGTCGCCGCCTGCTTCAAGGAGCACCTACCTGCTTTGCTGTGGATCTTGAGCGACCTGCCCTCTTTGCTCTGCTCAGCAACGGCAATGCTAGTATGCCAGACCAACCGGGTTATGAATGTCCGTGCAGGGAGACGGCTCATCGGCAGCTTCAACAGGTTCGCAGCAGTTAACACCTTTCATTGAGCGCTTGGATGCAGCAGCTGTGGTTGAGGGGTGGCATAACAATGTGCTCGAGCACATTGGCAGTGTGAAGCAAGAGAACGTCAGTGGCGGTGGTCTCTTGCTGGCAACATACATTCTGCAGGGCGTGTCAGGCCTCCTGCCACTGCAACTGATGCGCTCAGCGGAGTACATGGAAAGCCTCTCTCGAGCAGACGTTGAAAATCTCTTGGAGAGTCAGCCAGGGCTGGCACAGACCCTCAGCAAGAGCATCAGCTCAGACAGTCACGGCGATGTGACTCTCAAAGTGGTGGAAGTAGCTTTCAGCTGGTTGGCATACGAAATGCAAGAGGCTGATGGTTGTGGACGCTTTGTAGCCTACCTAGCTATGGCGGTGCTGACTCTGCTAGAGATGCCTGGGCTCCAGCCTCCAAACTACGAGCTGCTCACAACAGGCTTGCCGCCTGTCTTGCGTGCTGCCAAGCGTATGGCGGCAGGCAGGGCCATCTATGATTGCACAGCCTGTGTGACAGACAGAAAGCCCATTGAGGTCGTACTCATGGTCATACGCAGACTAGCAGAGGTCCATCAGCCGGCCGCTAGCCTGGTCTGTGCGTCAGGTACTGACCCGCTGTTTGCCATTCCTGATCTGCATCAGTTGGTGTCCTGTTTGCATCCAAGCTTGCATGCCATACATGGACTTGTTGCGTGTCTGCTAAGCTCTGCATTATGGTCTGATCAGCCTTTGTCTCAAGCTGCAAAATAGCCCTCTTCACTTTCGACCAACTGAATCTCAGCACCAGTGTGGTAATGTGTCTCAAATCACCCAGCTGCAGCCTTTCTACGCAAATGGCGATGACTCTGAGCACTCATTGTGCACAGTGGCCACATGCAGCATTGGCGTTTAGTGCAACTGTTGGGTCCAGCTGGTGGGCACTGCAACCATGAAACAACAAATTGCACCCTGCAGTCTCAGGAATGTTCACACTGCTCATCACATACATCAGTTGATCACTCCCGCTGCAAGCCAAGGATTACTTACGTTGCTCATCAGGCACATCATTTCATTACATTGCCTGTAGGGCTAACCCCCTTCCTTGTGAAGCTGCTCAGTGAGGATGAGCTGACCACCAAGCAGGCTCTGCATCTCATTGACCTGCAGCTGCGGGAGCAAGTGTCGTTTCAGGATGTACACGAGCTGTACATGCTGGACTACATCACATCTATCCCTTCACCGCACTTGCGCACATGTCAGCTGCTTGTGGGTCTCAACACTGCAGCCAGGCTGGTGCAGATCCTGAAAGGCACAGCTGGGTCTGGTAAGCTATCATACGCATAGCAGAAATGCACAGGGCACGCATGAATGTGAACGGTGACTATTGTTCATAGTTGCTGTCATTGTGGACCAATATCTGTGTTTCTGCAGCGCTCATGCGTGTCTCAAGGGAGGCGTATCTGTTGTACTGGGATCTCACACCGTACGTTTCAAAGCGTTTGGTGTTAAAAGCCCGCCAACTGCAATCAGGACTATCCTGCTGTTCTATTGCACTGACATCATTTCTGCATCTAGTTTGATTGTATGTTCAGCACTGTGCAGCTTGCCATGCACAGGCAAGCACAATCATACCTCTCACAATGACTGAGCAAGCTTGCATCTTGTCCTACAGCTGAGCCTTGGGTGACAGACACAGCCGCCTGTGTGTTGGCTCACATTGCCCTACACAAGCAGCTGCACCCCAACCTCACAGACGCCATCCCAGCAGTTGTTGCTGCTCTGTGCAAAGAGATTGACACAGAGGAGCAGCTCTGCGATGGTGACGTCACCTGTGAGTACGTGTGTCAACCAGCAGTAGAGTTTCTAGCTCACATGGCAAGTCAGTCGGCCAATCTGATAGATATTGGCTTGGCGAATGGCATTGAGGCCTTGGCAAGAGCAGTCGCTGTGGAACCTGGCAAGCAGAGAGTGACTGAGAGGTCAATCCTGGCTTTGAACTTGATTGCAAGCGGCGGCCCATCCTTCAGTAATGCAGTTGCTCGCTGGCGAAATGTGACCAACTTCAGAAACCAGATAGGTAGGGCCACATTCCTGTGTTGCGCACTGGTGGTGGGTTTGAGTGCATGCAGCCAGTTGGTGAATATCTTTTGGCCCATGGTTTTAACAGCAACTGAGCATTTTGATGGGAGTGATGGCCTGTTAGGGGCATCGATGAACAGGGTTTATGATGCATGGAGTCCATAATGCCCTCACAAGTGACTTAGTAAGACATAAGCATGTGTGCCTGTTGAGATTGCAGGGATTGTAAATGCTCTCACAAGCGACTTAGTACCACATAAGCATGCATGGCTGATCTCTGGTCAAGATACCACTTTGGCAGCACTGTGTGTTGTGCAAAGTGTATCTGTACTTCGTGGTAGTGTAAATTCATCAACTAGCTGGCCCAGGCAGCAGCCATATGCTGCGAACTGGTATACACAGGCACATTTGTGGTACCGTCCACTTAGTCGCTCCAGGTCTAGTTTCAATGATGTTGCATTGCGTGAGTGTCAACATTGTCGTGTTAGTAGGCCTTACAGGGATGCACAAGACAGGCTGCTCTGCTCTGGTCTGGTCTGCTCTGCTCTGGACTGCGCTGCTCTGCTCTGCTCTGGAGAGACAAGACTTGCCCTGCATGTACCCAGCTCATCATGAGCCAGAAAACGTCAAAATTGTTGTTGTTATCAACATTATTATTATTATTATCATTACTATTCCCATTATCATCATCATTGTTACTGTTATTATTACTGGTGCGCAGCTCACTGGCACGATGTCTGACGTAAAGCTGTGCAGCTGCAAAGTCAACAGCCTTAGCTTGCAGCAGCATACGCTAGTGGCTGCCCCAGTCATGCTCCAAAGTTGCATGCATCAATGCTATGATTGATCATGGTGTGACACTGTTGCACACTACAAGTGGTACAGAAGCATGCGTTGTTGACTGACCAGATGATCCATTGGTGTGTAGATAGATATGTAGCCGCTCAAGCGCCTCTGACAGGGCCACGCCTGGATGCCTTTGTGACTGCTCATCAAGGGCCCTTAGCCGAGCTGGACTACGAAAACATATGCCGCCAGGTACATTGCATATTTATTCATTCATTCATTCATCCACTCATTCATCCACTCATTCACTCATTCACTCACTCACTCACTCACTCACTCACTCACTCACTCACTCACTCACTCACTCACTCACTCACTCACTCACTCACTCGTTCGTTCGTTTGTTCATTCATTCATCCATGCGGTATGTAGCCCTTGTCAACAGCTACTGCTGGCCCTTTGCTCTCTTGCACTTGTGGCAGTTGCTGAACAGAGGCTGTCAAAGTTTACACTGCGCGAAGCAGCAAATGCAATCAAGAGCTGCTTGCTTGGTACGTACGGTCAAGCTACACACCGCGAAGCACCCACCCTGCACACACCCTGCACCCACCCCGCACCCACCCCGCACCCACCCCGCACCCACCCCAAAGCAGCGAGTTCAATCCACATCTGCTTGCTTGGTGTGTACAGGCAGAAGTAGACTTTGCTGCTGATGCTGGGGTGGCTCCTTCGCTTCAGAGTGCCTTTGTGACTTGTGCCAGCAGCCTGACTGAGGGCGGTCAAACCAGCAGCCATGCTGATGACACACGTGCCCTCATGACTGCCGTACTCTTGGGTGGCATCTCACAGGATGACCTCACGGTATGGTACCTGCATTGCTGCAGTATTTAGGCTTCAGACTTCAGGGTTACACCCTAAAAGTATACACAGGGGGCACTTACATTGTCGCATTGCATCTCTCAGGATGACCTTATGGTATGGTACCTACTTTGCTGCAGTGTTTAGGGGTTGGGATTTAGATTTCAGGGTTACAGGGGGCACCTTCATTGTTGCATTGCTACAGAACGGCTCGATGTTGTGTTGCTGCACACTCTGCTGACATTGGATGGTTAACATTGGGTTCTGGCATTGCTGCAGAATCTGATGACATCCTTTGCTTTCTACGGGGCTCTTGAAAGGGCATTAGGCTCTTCTGTTGACATCCTTTGCTTCTACGGTACTCTTGAAAGGGCATTAGGCTCTTCTGTTGAGCAGAGTTCTTGCTAGCTTGAGTTTGTTGGGACATGACATTCCCCTGTGCCCTCAGGCCAGGAGGTGTGATGAGTCACAACTGCTGGATGAGATAACGTAAACATTGTCTGCATTGCATACAATGCTTATGTCCGGCAGCGCAGACATACCGCCCTCGTGTAGTGTCAGGTACACAAATCAGGGGACTCTCTGCTTTTCATGCCTAATGACTCAGACATATCCTGCTTAACATTCAGCATACTGTAACTCCCCTGCATCAGTGTATCCACCTTAATCAAACTTTTACGCCTTTCGGCGTTCCCGGGTGCAAGCCCGAAGCAACCCTGGTACAGGAGACCGGGGTGGCCGCTGCGCAGCATATATATAGTCTCCAGGCAAAGCCTGTACCTACTTGACCCGCCGTCAATTCATATACCAAGTTGCGAGAAACCGGGAATTGAACTGCCGACCGACGCTTGAGAGGCAGTCGCTTAAACCACAGGCTAGGTGGTCCTGTGGGGGGCTCACCTTAATCAACAATAAGCTACATTGTAAGTCCGGGATGCACATATGGGTTCTGCAAATCCCCATGACGACAGTAGTTACCCCAAACCCTACTTCCTGGTGTCATACCCCAAACCCTAAACTCTAGTACCAGATTCCTACAAGTGGGCTGACTGGATTCGCAGGAGTACATGAGTTGCTTCGGTGGGCTGTCACAAGTGCTGAGCAATATTGGACAGGTCCTCAGGCTACACTGCGGCACCATTGTATGTGCGCCTGGCGGCTCTGGTCAGGAAACTGCAGAGCAGCTGCCCTTGGCAGGCCGCGGTAGTGCCCAGGAAGCTGGGGATGCTAGTGTTGCTGCTGCTGCTGCTGCTGCTAAGGGTACGCTGTCTTGCTGCTGGCTTGCTGCTGGGTGGCTCTTGATGGCTCTGCTTGCAGCTGTGTATGCTGCCGGTTGGTCGCATTGGCTTTGCTTGCTGCTCGTTTGCTGGCTGGCTGGGCGGCTCTTGATTGCTTTGCTTGCTGCTGTTTATGCTGCCAGAGGGTTGTGTTGCCAGCCAGTACTATTGCCGCTGCTCAGGGCATGCTGTCTTGCTGCTCTGGCTGCATGGATCTTGTACACTGTGCTGAGTGCTGCAAGTTGCTCCTGTTGCAAGCCACATGTCCGCCATATGCCTCTGTAACACTTAATGCTATCTACTACGTTCAGCAGATCGTCTGCAGATCTGGTATACAACAGCCATTCTCAGATCAAGCGGCAAGTTGCATCAAGCCTTTTACTATTTCATGCAACTCTGGTGCTTTCATGTTGCAGCATGTTGGATGTTCATCACGCTGTTGTACGATTGTGGTATGAGCATTGGACCCAATTGTGATCAGTACAGTTTGCCATCTGCTACCGCTTCTTTCACTCACTTTGTAGCTCCATTTCTCAATGCACATTCAGCTTGTCGGCTGACAGGAGTATTGATTCCTCCAGGTGATGACAGTCAGCACCTGCAGGTTAATGGAGGAGTGTCTGCCCTCAAGAAGAGGACTGGAAATAACAGCGCAATGCGCAGTGGCAGCAAGTCAGGTGAGGCCTGTCCTCTTCTTCTTGGCTGCAAGCTAGCTGAGCAGACAATAAGTACAAGTATAGTCAACCTTTCTGCCAGCTTCTGCGTCTGCTTCACTGATCTGGTCAGGACATAAGCACAGTCTGAAATCTCTGCTTGCACATGCAAATGCAAGCACAAGCTTGGGCTCCCTGCACTCCTGTTTACACAGGCTTGATGCAAATACTGAAAGAAAACGTCTGCTTGCATGCATGCATGCATGAAAATTGCTGCTTGCATTGCATGCATGAAATCCCTGTCCTCTCATTGCAACCAGGCTTGGTGCCAACACTCAGCGAAATGTCTGACTGCACGTTCCTGTCCTGCCTACCTTTGGGGTTAGAGATTCCGTTCAGCATGTGGATGACAGTTGCTGCAAGCAAAGCTTACCTGCAGCTGCTGCCGTCCAACACGTACAGCATCAGCAGCACCTGGCGTGTAGTCACAGCATCAAGCAAGTCTCCTCAGAACCACACAACTGGCACTCTTGATGTGCAATTCCCTCCACTTGTTCTGCATCCCACTGAATTGTTCACAAGCTTTTGCAAGTGCGCAGGGGCGAAAGCAAAAGCTCAGAATGGAGCCCTGGCACCACCAGATGCAGATTCAGAAGCCCTGAATGTGCTTCCCACAGAAGAAGAGCTCCTCACTTGTGACTGCCCCTTCTGTGTAGCCTATCGGGGCAGATCAGGGACAGTCAGGAGCACAGGCACAGGGCCACCTGCATGTCCTGGAAAGGCCCCTGTCACTGGTGCTGTAGCTGGGGCTAAGCCAGCACCAGCCCTGATAACTGCCCCTCTGAAAGACCCACTGGCACAAGGCTTCAAGGCTACTGCTGTCATTGGCATCTCTTGCAAGGTATGTACCACCTTCTGTGGCAGCGTCTGTTATTATAGTGGCAGCTGTTTGTGGTCGCTACTTTTGATCTGCATAGGATCAACAGCAGATAGTAATACAGCTCCCATCTCCCTATCATTGGCATATCTTGCAAGGTATGTATCACCTTCTGTGGCAGCTTCTGTTAGTATAGTGGCATCTTGTTGTGGTTTGCTAACTTTGATCTTCATAAGGTCAACAGCAGGTTACTAATACAGCCCCCATCTCCCTCTCATTCTTTGTTATTCATTGTACAAAGTCTTCAGTGCTTCTGCAACATTCACATCCCTATTACATGCTTCCTACAATGCTGTGGTGTGTTGCTGAGACAGCATCAATGGTGCACCAGCACGTCACCCTTGACCCTTAACCCTGTAGGCCTGAAACCCAGACCCTGAACCCCAAAGCTTTTCAAAGGCAGCTTGCCGTAGGGCTGCTTAGTGTGCGCAGCAGGGTATAGGGCTTAGGGTTTACAATTACAACCCTAAACATGAGGACAGCTGAAGTCTACAAGATTAGATGAGGCATTAGTCAGTATGGATTGCAGCCTGCATGTACCTAGCTCAATCATGACCTGGAAAGATCATTTTTGTTAGTGTTGCAGCCTGGTTTATGCTGCTGGCATGGCCACTATGACATCTGAGCTGATGGCAACAATCAATTTTGCACACTACTACACCGGTGCTCATGTTTCAATATTCATCTATGAGTACTGATCAGCTGATGATTGCTAATGACGATGAACATTAATTACTAATCACAGCAAACTGCGGTCGGCAAATGCTAATCAATGTGAGACCAGAGAAGTTTAAAGCTTGCACAGGGACCTAGCACCAGTCACTGCTGTCCTTACTGTACATGGCATGCTGGCTGACTCAAATAAAACAGCTGCTAGAGTGGACATAGGAACTGGCAACGCGCATGCAGGTTATGTCAGTTCACTTGATTGTTGGTATGCTGACTGTCAAAAGGGAGCCTACAGGGAACAACTCAGGACTGTATGCACCTAACCTTAGGGGAAGACATGCGCTTAATGAGTGAGTGGATGGATGGATGGATGAGTGAGTCAATGAATGAATAAATGCATGAATCAATGAATGAATGGACAAATGGATGAATTAATGAGTGGGTGATTGGGTGTTTGAGTGAATCAATGCACGAGCCAGCCAGCCAGCCAGCCAGCAAGTGACTTTGTGACTGAGGGAATGTTTGTTTTGTTTTGTGACTGAATATATGAGTGAGTGATTTTGTGAGTGAATGAGTGCAGGCCACTCCAGTGTACCGCACTAACGACCCCTTCACCTTCAAGATCAACGACTTCAAGCTTCCCAGCGACTTGGTGGACGACATTGTGAACAAGCGCTACCCGGCCTGCCTGGCAGTGCTCATCACAGAGAGCCTGGAGCTGGAGGGGCTGTGGGTGCCCTCTGCCTCCCCCAACATCAAAGACAAGGTATGGTACTGGTGTCAAACCCTTTATAAGCCCAGACCCTACATCCTAAACAAGAAACCCTGAATGCCCCCCTGGGAAACTAGCCAGTGCTTCCAACATCAAAGGCAAGGTATGCCATCAGCTTCAAACCCTTTGTAAGTCCACAGCCTAACCTGTAAACCCTCAAGACAGACTCCATGTGCCTCTGCCTCTCCCAACATCAAAGACAAGATGAGGGTTGATTTTAATCGATTAGACCAAGGGAAATCACATGTTCTCCATACAAGATGCCTCCTGCATTGGCAGCTTGCATGACAATGAAAGCCCAAGCTGGTACACAAATATACACGCCCTGTTCATGCCAATGAGGATTGCATCCTGAGCAGTTGAAACTTTATGCTGGCATGAAACGCACATTGCCTGGGTGTGCTGAAGAGTGGTCTAATTTCACAGTGGACGCTTTGCAAGTGTGTCAGGATATGACACAGCGTTCAAACAGCGCAGCCAGCTAGCGCTATTGAACCTGTATAGGAGTGCTTGTTAACTGTGCCTACAGCAATTTCTGTCGTGTTTTTCCAAACAAACAAAAAAACAACAAGAAACACTTGTAATGTCATACTCAATGTGAGCTTTGTATGTCATCAATTTGATTATGCTTTTTTGCAAGGCATGCCACTGCATTTTGGGTCACAATCTTTGTCACCTGTGCAGGATGGAAGTGATGTACTGCAGTTCCAGCGCTTCAGGGTCTTTCATCCCTTGCCTAAACAGGCTCACCATGGGATCCTGAAAACCCTATGGGACAAGAGGGTTCAGTGGAACCAGGGTTTGAATGCCCGCCGCACAAAGCAGCTGCTACAAGCCTTCTTGGATCAGGATGTCCGCCTGGGCATTCCCAGTCAGGCCCTGCCCCTCCCTGCAACAGCCCCCCGGCCAGCTGTCACTGCCGCTCCAGCTGCTGTGGCAGCTGCTGCCACGCTCCCTGTCTTGCCAGCTGCCTCTTCAGCTGCAGCAGCACCCACCACAGCTACAGCCACACCCGCCACAGCTGCAGCAGCCAAGCCATCTTTGGCTGCTGCACCAGCGTCTCCCGCCAGAACCCCTACCACAGCTGCAGACACCGCCACCACTGCTGAGGCTGGAGCACAGCCTCAGGCTAAAGCTGGAGGCTTGTCACCAGCAGTCAGTGGTGCTGTGGTGGCAGGCAGAGCCACAGCTTCAGCACAGAGTCCACATGCATCACCTGCAAGACCAGGCACATTAGACTCAAGCAACACTGTGCACCTACCATCGCCTGCCACCACTCCAGTCAATAAGCCAATGCATCAGAGGAAGGGCCAAAGGGCAGCTGCCAATCGCAAGCTTGCTCTGTCCTCAAGCCCGGGGCATGCTGAGACAGCCCCACCAGCCGTCACCCCCCGTCCTGACTTCACCCCCTTGACCCCCACCTCAACCCAGGACCAGTCTGAGGCCCTGCATGGCTTTGATGATGTGCCACTAGAGGCGTTTCAGCTGCAGTCAGGGGAGCTGGATCACATGCCTGGGGATGATCTGTCTGATCTGCCTGATCTGCCTCCCTTGCATTTATCCAAGGCTCAGCACAGATCAGTCAGGACTGATGATGGTGAAGAGGTCCATGTGCTTGTGAGCCCTGTCAGGAGTCAGGGTGGGGATGACTCACCCTCCAGCCCTTCGCGCTTGCCAGACAGCGTGCTGAAGGCCATGTGCAACATGGGCAAGGCATTCCTGTCAAGGTATTCTATCTCACTGCTTTTGAATATGTGATGCGTATGCTGACCGCCAGAACAGGACCTCAACCAGGGAGCTACCCAGGACTGTACATAGCTGACCCTAGGGGAAGACACAGGATTAATGAATGAAATGAAACGAAACGAAATGAAATGAAGTGAAATGAAATGAAATGATGTGTACTGTGGCTTTGCCAATGGATACACAATGAGCCCAGACAAGGCAGAGATACTGTTTTAGTATTCTCCTGCTTCTGATGATGGGGATAAGTTTTTTCGTCTCACCATGGCTATGTCAGCGTGATTGTCAGCCCTGCAAATTTGCATCAGAACAGGTAGTGTGGTCTTGTGCATGCAGCGTTCTGAAGTCTTGCTGTTAGTTTCATGTGCGGTCATTGTGCTAGTTCTCATTCTGGTTCTGATCCTGGTTGTAACCTTCAAACGGCACATATGTGGATGGTGTACTTTTTCTAAACCAGAAAATGCACATGCACTGCAGATTCACATCCGGTCCCAAGTCGTCTGCCAGGAATCCCTCTGATGACGGCAGCATGGACTCGCCAACTTCTGCCTCAGGGCAGCCCACCTCACCCCACTGGGCACCCCTGGACCCAGGTACATGCAACCACTAAGAGCTCAGCTTCCTGCACAATGCTGCACCCTTGTCAGGCCAGCAGTCACCAGCAATACAGCAAATCTGCCAAACCTTTGGTGGTCACCCAGTCCTCGTCTCATGGCATGTGTCTTACGCACCTGGATTTTGCCTGCGCCCGCATCTTGCAGCAGTGCTGCCTTGTTGTCTGTACAGTGCACGAGATTACAACATGTCACATTGCCTGCAATGCATCTGCCTACACAGCCTGTCATGTGGATTCAGGGTTGAGCAGAAGCTCAGCACCAAACCCATATACGTCATCGCATGCCCACATGCCGTCTGCACGGCGCTCAAGTTCTATGAGAGCTGACAGTCGCAACCTTTCCTCTTCCCCTTCCCCTTCCAGAACAGAGGCTGTCGAAGGGGACCATGCAGGTCAGCATCTCCTGATGTGCCTAGATATTCTGACTAGTATGCATGTGCTGCTTTGGTTGGAAGGTGTTGCATGTTTGAGATGATCATGATGGGCTCTTGCTAGCCAGGCCAGATCAAGCATCTGGCTAGGCTCATCATGCAAGATGGTGCAGCCTGCATGGTATTGCCTGCCTAGTGTAAACCTTTTCCCAGGCAATGCAAATTGGAGACACAAAGCTGCGACCAACGCTTTTATTTGCACATGCAGGTCTTGTGCAGCATTCAGCTCTAGAACAGATGACAAAGGATCCTCTCAGACCTGCCCAGAATGGCTTCAAGCCCAACCAGCGAACCGGCTCCCTGAGGCCAGCTACTAGAACGGCTGTCAAGGCTCTTCCTGTCGGCTTGCACCGCAACCCGCGCCGGCCTAGCAGTCAAGACACAGCCAGAGTACAGGCTGTTGCTCGCAACGCTGCTGCTCAGTCCGTCCCTCCTGGTGTCGTGGATCTGATTGCAGCAGCTCAGAGGGAAATTGATGCTGCCTCAGCCTCCGCCGAGCAGCTGATCAGGGAGAACGACTTTGCTGAGGACGGACTCGATCTGGACTTTGACGCTTTTCTTGAGAGCGACGGCATTGCGGAGCTTGTTGCACAGGCTCAAGCCACCGCTGGCCCTTCGCCGGCTGTTCAACACTCACCTGCCCGATCCAACGCACATGCAAGACGGGCAAGATCACCTGCTACGCTGCAAGCGTCACCTGCGACCACGCCTGCAAGAAGAGATGCTGCGGCTGATGCCACTGCCAGCACACCCCTTTCTCCTGCTCGTACCGGTCTACCACCACTTCCAGCAGTTGCTGAAGCAAATGCTGCCCCAGCGTTATCAGCTGCTCCCATACCTACTGTGGCCAAGAATGCGTCTGTGCAGCCACCAGCATCAGTCGCCTCAGCCGTAGCTGGGACTGCTCAGCTGGAGGCTGTCGGCACTGGAGCTCCTGCAACAACAGCTGCAGCTGGCACTCCGGTTGCCACCGCCGCTGGCACCACAGCTGGGGCAAAGGAGCTGCCCAAGGGTAATGTCAAGCAGAAGAGAGCGCACAAGAATGCTGATGCTATCAGGTGAAGTGCTGTTGATAGTCTGCCTGGTGCGTTGTGAAGATGCGTCTGCAGTGCATGAGCATAACATGTGTGCTGGGGTCGCAAATCTGGTGCTACACATACTTTGTCCATTTCTTCACAACAAGCGTCACGATGCAGCATAGTCGGTAGATCAGTTACAGAGCCAACACCACCATTCCACTTGACGCATGCATATCTTGAGCTGCTATGTACTGCATGTCAAGTATGTCTTGCCATGCTTACCTTTGTTGCAAGCCCTGCAGGGCAAGGCTGAAGCAGCGCCTGGAAGCTGCTCAGGAAGGTGTGTCTACAGAGGATGGGTCATCATCAGTCACCAGTGGGTTGGACGAGGACCAGGCTCTGCAGGCTGACATCATGATGCGCCGCTTGGTGCAGGCAAGCACGCTGCAGCACATTTTCACACATTGTGATAATAACAACAATAACAACAACATTAATACTAATGCTAGTAATAGTAGTCATAGTTGCAATTATAATTATACAAACAATAGTAATATTTATGTATTCATGATTTTTCATACATCAAGCCTGCATTCAACAGTGAATTGCGCATTGGTTTATACAACGCCACCTAGGGCAACTCTTGTCATGTTGTGGGGACCCCTGTGACCATCTCGTTTCAAGCTGGTGAGCCGTTAATCACTAGCTAATGCATACAGTGAACTGCATGATTACACTGCTGTCATGCAATTCAGATAGCAGCTAAATGTGGCTGTATCTGCTCGTTTGTTCCATTTGCAGTATACCTTCTTCGGAGTCAGGACTTGTTTCAGAAAGTCAGTCTTATCTGCAATGTTTCCTGCTGCACCATGTACGTGCTGTGCCAGCATCTGAATGAGTCATTGATATTGTAGGAAGAGGAAGACCGTCAGAGGCGGGAAGACGAGCGTGCCTCCAAGCGTTTGCAGAAGTCAGCTGAGTCAGCGCAAGCTGCCGCCATTGAAGCAGAAGATGAAGGCCATCTTGGCAGTCAGCCTCAGCAGCAGCCAGCTGCCATGCCAGTGAACACCTCACCTGCTGAAGCAGCTCCTTTGAAACAAGAAGAGGTGGTGGAGCAGCCAAGCCAGCAGCCACAGCAGCAACCACAGCAGCAGCAGGCCAAATCCCAGGCAGCTGCTGTGCCGGCTACCAAGCTGACTAAGGCTCAGAGGCAAAGGTGCACAATCTTGCATGTTTGCGCTGTCAACATTTGGTGATGAGGGGTCTGTCTTCCAGCTACGCAATCTGGATCCTGGCTGCTTCAAGCTTTACATTGGGTCATTCCATACTGAAGCATGTACAAATACCGCCACCTATCTGTGTGTCAAAAGGTTCAACAGAGTGCTGCTGAGCTTTGCCTGATTGCAACAGTAATGCAGGTGTCACGTCAAGGTGTAAGTGCCTTTGCAGGAGCACATGCCTGACCGTGCTTGCAGCTTTGTAACACCTTTCTAACATTTCTTTCCTCAACTCTGTGAAGCGGTATGCACTTCTGTTGGTTGATGCAGGCAGAAGCGCTTGGCGAAACAAGCCTTGTCAGTGGAGCAGTCTGCTCTATCAGCCCCGGGCAGCCTGTCTAACGCTTGGTACAGTAGCCCAGATGACAGCGCATGGGAGACAGTGACCAAGAAGGGCAACAAGGGCAACAAAGCTGCCTCCAAAGCTTCTGCTGCACCTTCTGCAGCAGCTGCTGCTGCTGCTGCACCAGGGTTGCAGACGCAGTCCAGTGGGCTGTCACAGAGTGGCAGAGCCCCATCCGGCTTGCTGTCTGGACTTGCATCACTGCAACCAGGCTCTGTACCAACCCTTGCAGGCACCTCCTCCATGCAAAGCAGGACCCCAGAGGGTCTGCACACTGAGGGCAGTCAGTCCGAGGAGTCTGTAGCGTCTGTGCATGCCAGAAGCGTCAGTCAGGACAATGAGTCACTGATGGGCACTGCAAGCACAGCTGAGCAGAAGCCAGCTCAGCAGTTGAGCACAGGCGGCAAGGCCGTTGTAGAGGCAGGCGCTGATGCAAGTCTTGCCAGCAGCTGCTCGCCCTGCCAACTGGGCAGGTTTACTCAAGTCGCCTCAGAGCCAACAGCAGCAGCAGGACTGGGATGAAGAGGAACTGTCAGCTTCTCAGGCAGTTGCTGCCATTGTGTCAGATGACGCATTCCCACAGCTGGGAAGTGCAGGGCTGGGTGACCCCACATCCTCTCACCTCAGTGTCTCAGACAATGCTATGAGCTTCGATAACTCCCAGGGACCGTCCCGGGCACCATCCCAGGGACTGTCCCGGGCACCATCCCAGGGACAGTCTCAGACCCCGTCAGAGTCAGAGCTGCACTCTGTGGCAAGCTCTCCCTTTGCATCAGGTGCAACTGCGCGTCAGGAAGCTCTTGCCAGTGAGGACAGCAGCATGAGTGGGCAGGAGTGTCAAGATCAGATTGCCCACCAACTGCATGCAAATGCTGCTATATGGGGCACAGGCCCAACTTCTGGCTCACTCAGTGGCATTTCAGGCCTGCAGTTGCCTCAGCAGCTGCCGCAGCAGCAGCCAAAAGCGCTGTATCAGACCCCTGTCTTGGCGGCCACTCCTCCAGTCAACAACCCCTGGGAACCCCAGGTACCCCCCCAGCCCCCTAGCTCAGCCCCACCTCCCCAAGCTCCTGCCAAACCTGCTGCTGCTGCTCCCATCAAGTCTGTTCTGCCTCCCAATGCTCAGCCTTTCGTCCCTCAGGCCCGCCTTTCCACCCCTTCACAATGGCAGCCTGTCGTTTCCCTTCAGGCCAACCCTCAGCATGCACGCCAGCAACAACATCAGCAAGCAGCTGCTGCGTCACAGCAGCAGGGCATGCCTGGCACTCATGCTTTCCTTCAAGGCAACAGCTTTGGACGTGGCCAGCAGTCAGCCAGCATGGCTCCTAATCCCTACCTCAACAGCAACGGCTTCAACTCTGTCTTGAGGCCTCAGCAGATACACACAATTGGGGTTCCCCCAGGGTCTTTACTTGACCCTGCCACAAACCAAGGGGTCGAGCCCAGCAGTTCTGCTGCTCTGCAACAGCTGCAGAGGCAGCAGCAGGCGCAGCAACAACAGCACCAGGCTGGTGTGAGTGTGCGGCAGCAACAGTTGCAGCAGCAGCAGCAGCAGCTAGCTGATATCTGGTCACAGCCTAGCTTGGGTGCCCATGAAAATGGGGGAGCCTCACAGGCTTCTGGGCCTTTCAGTGCCCATCAGCAGCCTTCAGTGCCAAAGGGCAAGCCTGCATCCACTGGGTCCTTTGCTGCCCCTCAAGCCTCTGGGTCTGCCTTTCAGCAGCACCAGGTGCCCTTCTCACATCAGTACCCTGGGCTGCAGCAGCAGCAGCAGCAGGGCAGAGGTGGCAGTTTTGGGGGGCGCATGAATGGCAATCACTTTGCTGGATCTTCCATGAACGGCATGGCAAATGGGCACATGAGCAGCACTGGCACTCAGAGCGAAGATGATGAACTGCTGTCCGGTGTCTTCAACAAAGTATGGGAAGACAATCTGCAGGTACAGCAAACTTTTATGCATGCTTGTGTGTGCATGTATACCTACGTGAATGCATAGAAGCATGCATGCATGCATGGGCGCGGCGTGTTTGGATGTGTGTGTGTGTGTGTGTGTGTGTGTGTGTGTGTGTGTGTCTGCAGATTACTTGAAATGGTGCAGTGTTTTCTGCAAAGCTGCTGTATGGTTCATCAAGGTGTTATAAGATTGATTGCACTTGTCATGCCTGTTGCTGTGCAGAAGTGCTCTGGGTGCTGCTGCACTATCTGCTATGATTGTACACAATTTTGACCTTCAATCCAGACTGTCTGCTGTTTTCCTGTGGAGTTCACGCCAGGTTTGTCATGCATGGACTGAGAAGAGACAGATTACACAAGCATTCGGCTGAACTAGGCACTGTTTTGTCTCCTTCTAGCTGGTTTTCCTGCTTTACACATAAGTCACTGGACAAATACATAAATGAATGAATGAGTGATCGAATGCATAGTCAAAATTAAAAAACAAACAAACAAATAGTAAATGGAATTTCTTTCGAGAAGTACCATGCCATTCAATTCAGTTTGTGCAACACCTCAGGAGTCCCAAGACCTTCTGGGTCGTCAGTCACCAGATTCTTCCATGGGCCTCAGTCACACGCACGCTGTGCCGCCCAAGGACATCGCAGCTGCCTGGAACCTGACCCCTGCTGACATGCACAAGCGCGTGGATGCTGCTGCCGCCTTCAACAACAACAGCAGCTACAGCACCGCTTTCCTGAACAGCAACGGCTTTGCTGGCAAGCTTCCAGGCACCAGGGCAGCTGCCTCTGGTCAGATTCCTCAGCCTGGCCAGATTCTCCAGGCAGGCCAGGTTCCTCAGGCGGGTCATGTCCCACAGGGCAGTCAGACTCCCCAGGTACCCTTTGGAAACGTGCATGCGGTGCCTTTCCGGCCAGCTGCTCGAGGGGTGGTGCAGCACGGCTTGCCTATGCTGGTCTGCCCTTTGACCAAGGTGACTTATATTCCCATTTCAAGCCAAATTGTGTGACCGGGTCCTTCTGTGCCAATGGCGTGCTGCATGTCTCTAAGATGCATCTCTGCAAGATGTGGTGCATGGGTTGGGGTGAGGTTGCATGAAGAAGCACACAGGGATGCAATGCACTGTGCTGTGTCTCTTATTGAATACAATTGCTACTTCAGATTTGCTAGTCATGCATACATACACGCTTGTACACAAAGCTGTAAGAAGTATACTGTGAACCACTGCCCTAGATTTGTGCTGCTGATGTTGAGGAGATTGCTGACACTGGATCTGTTAAAATGCAGCAAGTGATGAAGGATCCTGTGACAGCAGCAGATGGCCACACGTATGAAAGAGGAGCCATTGTGCATTGGATGCATGCAAATGGTGTATCACCTGTTACACATCAGCCGCTACACAACAAGCACCTGACGCCCAACACTCAGATCAAGATAGCACTGAATCGAATGAAGCAGTCTGAGCGCATTCACTGATTTCAGCTTTTGGCATGCAAGTATTCAGCCACTGAATACATCGGCCCAGTAAGATTTGAAGGTGTGTACCATACCTGTCAGCGTACCGTTGCTGTGTGCACAACATACAAGCCTTGACGTCCTGAACAAATGCAGGTGAACAGCTGACACAAATGCTACAGCGTATCACCCAGCTTGTATGTTCCAATCCCCCATGCTATTATTGCTTTTCCTGTACAATCAGATGTAAGCTTTTTCTTGAGTTTGGAAGACTGCGAACGCTGAAGGAAGTAACAGATGCTTTCAACAGTCATGGCAAATGTGACAACTCAATGCGCCAGTTGCTTTCGAACAACATTGCACAATGACAGACAGAAAAGTCAACCCAGTGGAATTTACAACCCGCATGCACTGTAACTCAAGCTTGGAGATTTTCGCATAACACATAGCAATTGTGGGACAAATATGACAGTGAGTCAGTGAAACACAATTCTTTTTGGTGCTGCTAGGGCGTGCATGGGCACCCAATTGAATCTGTGGACGCTGCTGTGCTGTCAGCTGCCTTAATAAATAAGTGCCCACCGAAGCCCAGGCCCAAGCACTACACAGATGCCGTGTGGGAGCCCACAGGCATCGTCGTGAGCGGGTCAATAGTCAACTCAGCGGTCAAAAAGCTCTCTGCTGACTTGGCCTTCATGAGCGCGATCAATGCTGAGCTGAGCAGGCTGACTCAGCAGAGAAGCACTGCAAGTGCCATCTCCAGCAGCGATGTCATGGTTTTGCATTTTGGCTCTATGCTCTCAAGCAAGTGCACCAAGAGATTGATGGGAGATGATCATGGTGATCTGAGCCTTGAGTATGCTCACATGGATCCCTGTGTGATCCCACCAACACAGGAGGCGACAAATGTCAACTCAGCACTAGACGCCGGATCCCCAAGACCTGAGAGGGCAATGAGCCAGGTCAGGGATGTGCATATTGGCAATTGTTGAACGCTTATCAGCACCTGGGAAGTACTGCGCATGCTTTCAGTGCACGCACTATTATCATTTTCTTGTGCTGAACCAGGAGCTGTCTTGGCTCAGGGGAAGGTCAACTGCTGGCTTGACTCTGCCTTTGGACTGCATGACACCTACGCACAGTCTGTGACTCAGGCACAAGCAGCCTAGATGCCACAGCAGAGAGCTTTTTACAACAAGAATCTGCAATACAGTATTGCTGAGCACCAGAGCACCATCCAGACACACATGCACAAACTTGCTTGATGTAGCCTAATGGTATCATCAGTGACAGCTGAGATGTAGCAGCAGCATTAACGGTAACAAATCATGACAGCCAAAGAGTGTGTCAATAGCAGTCTTTGGCAAATTTACTAGAAGGGGCAGGGTGTCTGTAGCAGATTCACCTGAGTATACCACCCTGGTAGTGAGAGGGCTTGTACCGCATTGCTGGCGTGTCTGCGTTGGTGACGAGATCTCCCTTTACTCCGTCGCGGATAAAAAAAGGGCCCAGGGGAGTAAAGAAACCTGGATAATCTACGTGGTTTCGGAGCTTCTTGCAAATCCATCGACCCCAGGCGCCTACAACTTCATCCAATACCTAGCGGCTGGAGCTTACTATCGCTGCTGTTGAGCTGTTGTTTAAGGCTGCACTTGCAAGCGCGGTCAGCCATCAGCCGTTACTGCACGGATCGCGGATATGCTGGACGCAGTTGTAGTCCACTCCTGTCTGCCTGCGCTGCGGCAACAGCCTCGCATGAGGTATGCAACCATATTAATCATTGATAGCATCTTTCCGCAAATTGGGTGGGCCCAGTAAGTCTGGCAGAACTCAAATTGGCTTTCTGCAGGCTCCAGAGCAAGAGCTTACCAAGTGTTTCCCAGCCGTCCTGGAGATTATGCAAGCGCAGCTTACGATGCTGGAGCAGCAAGCAGCAGAAACGAGGTAGCTTTGCGCTGTGCTGCTGCCTGCTTGAACATCTTATATAAATCAACTCTACACAGCCTTGTTTCATACCATTGAGCTAAGTGTGGGCTACTGATGCTCTGTAGTTGGACACCAGACAGTGCTTTGCTGCACTGCACCACAACAGAGCCACTCATCGCAGCAGCGAGGGCCAGATATCAGCCTGTTGAAGATACAGCTACAGAATCAATGGCACCATACCAAGAATCACCACTTGGGAGACAAAATCATTTGGCCAAGCAGTCGAACAAGCGTGTGGTGGAAATGTAATGGGTGTCCATGTGGGCAGCCACATGAGTGGACGGCCAGGGTTGACACCAGGCAAAACATGAACAGCCGGTGCCCCTTTTGCAGCAACAACAAGCTCTGCAAGCACAACAGCCTGTCTACTGTAGCCCCGTCTGTAGCAACCTACTGGGACAAAGCCAAAAACAACATGGCTGCAGATCAGATTGTGGCTTTGAGCAGCACAAGGAAGCACTGGCTGTGTCCCAAATGTGGGCACTGCTGGCAAAGCCCAGTGCGCAGTAAAGTAAGGCACGGTACCGGTTGTCCCAGGTGCTCAATGCATTTACACATCAGTACCAAACAACCCAGCTTGACTGAGAGCAAACACCCTGTCATGGCTGAGTTTGACTTTGGAAGGAATAGAGCAGCAGGCCTTGATCCTGACAAGATCAGCTGCAGGAGCCACAAACGGGTTCACTGGATTTGTCGCAAGTGTCCAAAAGGCCAACTACATCTGTTTGATTCGTCACCAAACCATCGCATAGGCTCAAATGTGGGATGCCCATATTGCACAAGCAAGCAAGTTTGCGCTTGCAACTCACTGCAATCTCTTTACCCTGCCTTGGCAGAAGAGTGGGATCTTGCAAAGAATGATGTTGGCCCTGATCAGGTTTTTGCTAGAACTCATAAGACCGCTTGTTGGAAGGATGCAAGTGGCTACACTTGGGAGCAATCTCCCTTTGCCCGCACACATGACAGCTGTCTGCGGGCTAAGAGAGCGCACATCAAAGCCAAGCAAGGAAAATTATAACTTGTCATGAGCCTGTTGCTGCACTGTTCATGTTTTGCCTTGCTGCTGGTTGAATGTTTCAAAGGTCTGCTTTGCACCTATGGTTGCACTTGTATAGATCACCAATAGGTTTTGCTGCTGAAAAAGCAGCAGCAAACGAAGCTGAAGGTTGTCAGGTTTCAACAAGTCTTGGCCTGGCAATGAACTTAATGGACTTTGCTGCTTGCTTTGCCATTTGTTGATGCATCCTCCGACGCAGCTCAGGATTCAGTATTAAGGACCATATCGAACAAGGACATGCAAGTCAGCGTTTGCAAGTCATAACAGTTGTAAGAGAGAAATTTGCTCAGTTTGAGACATTGATAAAACAAATCAGGGTCAAGTCAGGGTCAGGATTGTACATATCAATGTCACAACATTGCTCCAAGAGTAGTAGCTGCTTGTTGTAGGGCATGCTGTTGCTGATCACAAGCTATCCTTGAAATTGACAGGTTGAATGTTGCTTGGCTTCCAGACGTGTAGTGTGCACAAGTCTGTACAGCAGCAAGTCGATATTGATTGTGGTGATGCCACCTTCAGCTAAGCAGGCCACATCATGCTACAGTTGCAGCTGCGTGCTAGTATTGACTCAGAATCTGTAGCGACTGTAGTATCTGAAATTGTCTTGCTGAGAAACACGGTAAAAAGAGAGACAGACTGCAAGTGGTTGTCACTGCAGCATGCAAGCTATCTACCCAAAAGCGAGCCAGCTGACAATACTGCTGAACACATGCATGATGGCATGTGGAGCTGGCACTAGGGTACTCGAGACTGTGCTGCTGCAATCAAACACCACAATCATCTGCAGCAAGCCCAGACATCAGCCTGCTGAGGCCAGATCTCTAGAGTTGTAGCAGCAGTGGCATCATGCCAAGAATCAGCACTTAGGAAACAGGCAGGTCACAAACATTAGCAGTTTGCACGTCTGGTGGAGTTGTGGCCAGTGTCCAAAAGGGTTTCCGCATGAATGCTGGCCACAATTAATCACAGGATTGATCTGGATTGTCAGCGTCCTTTCTGCACTCACAAACATCTGTGTTGACACACCTCGCTGTCGTTCCTGGCCCCAGCTGTGGCAGTGTACTGGGACACAGCCAAGAGTGGGGTGACTCCAGACCAGGTGATGGCGCAACGTCATTCCCACAGGCATTGGCTCTGCCCATCATGTGGTTACAGCTGGCACGTGTACACCAAAGTTGCCAACAAGAGTGGGTGTCCAAAGTGCTTGCACAAAACCAAATCCTGGAACAGACAACCAAGCTTGACTCAAAGCCAACACCCTGCAATGATGGGGTTTGATTTTGAAAGGAACCGGCAAGCAGGTCTCGATCCTGACCAGATCACGGCAGGAAGCAACAGAAAGGTGCGCTGGATGTGTACAAACTGCCCCAAAGGTCAACCACCCTGTTTGTGGCAAATCCAAGTAATCTGAATGGGCCACAGTTGTTGTTGCCCTTATTGTGCCGCCAAACAGGCTTGCATCTGCAATTCACTGCGCTAGCTGCGGAGTATGACATTGCCAGGAATGGTGTTGGCCCTGAGCAGGTCCTGCCAACTTGGCAAGGTCCAAGAAAATGGCATTTTGGAAGGCGCACCTGGGAACAAACTCCTCATCAATGCACTGAGCCAGACATGAGCAGAAGTAAAAGAGCATCAATCAAGCCTAGACTCAAGCAGCAAGCGCAACACGACTAGTGTTCAGGACACCTGGATAGTGTAGGTGGACGTGTTGCACCTTTACACGCTGAAATTTGTGGATTTTCTCTAAGCATTTGATAATGACAGCCTCCATCTTGACTTGAAGTTGCAGCAAGGTGATCATGGTGTGTAATTGACATGAATTGTCCGTAGCATCATCTGTTACCTTTGCTTCAAGCATGTCTGATTTGTTGACATAGTCATTGTATGTATATTGTGTAACAAGGCGATGCTTTGTATGTCCTCATGTCAGCTTGATAGTTTTAATCATGTGGTTCAGCATGCAGATGCGGATTGCTTGCCTGAGGATACAACACATGCATATGCTGCAGTGTGATACAAATTTGTGGCTTGTCCACCACTGGGCATGATGTGTCTGTCAGCACGATCATCTTGGATGATGTGTCAATACAAACAATACTATGCTGCATTGTGGAAGGCTTCGTGCATGTTGAACTGGCACCACAGCAGCTCATGTGGATGTGATATTGTAGCCCTGGACAGAGACAAAACAATTTCGGAGCCTGGTTTCGATCCAGGGACCTGAGGGTTATGGGCCCTCCACGCTTCCGCTGCGCCACTCCGAAGGTAAACTTGTGAAATTGACTCGAAACTAACATGTATAAACCTCATAGGCAGCCATCGTAATACAAGCATGACTAAGGAATCTCACGATTCAAACCTCCTCTCCTGCCCTTTGCGAAACCGCACGCTGCATCTATTGCAGCATTGTTGCTATTATCCTGGGAGCTTCCGGCGTTGTATCTTGGCATCCCCGCTTCAATTGCGAGCAGTACCTTCAAACTGATAGTCAGGGTTGGTGATGATGCTCTTTGCTAGAGTGGGGCCCCTGGTGTCAGGCGTCTCTGGGACAGTGGCGGGAGCCGTGGGAGCTGTGGCATTTGGAGTCGCTGCCATCAATATAGGTGTCGGTGTAACTGCAGTAGGCTGTGGGATCCTGGCAGTACAGAAGGCTTATGACACCATCAGACCACGGAAGCAGGTGAAAGCCAGCTGAGCACGTGGTTCACCCTATGCACGCCAAGCACTGCTTGAGTCTGAGTACTGTTGCTTGCATTGCTGCTGTCCTCCAAAATCTAGCAGAGCGTGCTCTTAACGTACCTTCGGCATGTCTGCACAGGAGTCTTCCGTCCCAAAGCACCCCAACTCCCTCCACATAACGGCAGACAGCTCGGTCGTTAGCAATACCACCACAACAATGGACAGCATCGATGAGGAACGACACCAAGCTTCCTTAGCACTTGAACAAATACCAGCCTGCAATCAAGTCTCCCTGTCAGAGCACCAGTCCAAGTGGCTGAAGCCATACTTTGCGGAGCTGATCACTCTGTGGAGTCCATACACCATCTCACCTACCTCCCTGAAGGCTCCTCTCTACCGCCAAAAACTAGCTCTGGTCAATCAGCACGCTCTGGCAGACAAGTATGACCTGATTAGCTTGTCTTTTGCCCAATTTGTATGCGAGCAGAAAAAGCTGCCTTACAATGGTTTGGCTTGCTTTGCTGTAATGGACAGTGGAGAGTTCAAAAAGCTTGAGCCACCTGTGTGAAAGCATCCCTCAGGCATGTTTCTCCCGCCTTGGCAGCAGCCTGCCTTTGTACAGCTGGTGTTCGTTTTAAGTAATGATTTGCAAGAAATGTAGCAGCATGACCATTGACAACATATTGACACCAGCTTGTTGGATTGCCATCAGAAATTACCTGTTTAGTTGTGCATGACGTTCTAGACTTTCTACGCTGTACATTGAACGTGTGGTGTGGCAAACATGAGTCGCCAACCATTTCAGTGACTGTAGTCAGCGCTACATTGCTTATTTGTTGAAAACATCGCTGCATCAGGGAGACTACAATTGCAAGTGCTTAGAGAGACAACAAGTGCTGTGGAAAGATATGCCACTGCTGGCACAGGCAAGCTGTATATGTTGCAGTGCTCACAATACCATAGCTCTTGCATCCAAAGTGATGTATTGTTGTGCCAGGATGGTCACAGTTGCAGCTCTAAATATGCACCCAACAGGATCGCATTCGTGGCTCACTGCAATGCACAATCAGTTATGCATGACTATACAATCCTCAGGCAATTGCATGACCAA
>JAABUP010002396.1_pt1 | contig 36332 bp, 24 predicted proteins | sample 5559201 | NCBI WGS metagenome assembly JAABUP01 (sample SAMN10711887, study PRJNA513373) | rock metagenome | isolation source: Antarctica rocks | place: Antarctica
AGGGTATAGCCGAAATTATCGACTAGACCGTACTATAGGCGAAACCGTTAACCCGAGCGAAATCTTTCTAGAACGAACTATATAAGATAGCTACGGAGGAAGTAAAGGTACGGAATAAGGAGTATAGTACCTATAGGATAAGGTAGATAGAGGAGGCCTTATAAGAGGCCTAGAGGAGTAAGGGTAAGATTATTAAGAAGGCGAAAACGCTCTACTTTCGAGAAAGCGTATATATAGCGATAGACGTCTAGTTAATTACGAAATAGGGAAGGGAAAGTAGTATACTCCTAAAATAGCTTCCTAAGTTCCTAGCGCTAAAGACTAGGGAGGGGGAGAGGAAAATAGACTAGTTCGAGGGTAAGGTGGAAGTCCTACGAAGGACCTTCTTCCCCCTACCCCCGGCTACTAACCTAAGGGATATCGATAGGACGATATACCCGGAGCCCTTATTAATAGAAGAGGTAATTATAGAGTAAGAGGTCTATAGGGCGATTAGGAGACCTAAGCTAGATAAGGTACCGGGGATCGACGGTATCCTAAACCGATTCCTCCGTATAGTGCTAGAGGGCCTAATTAGCGCCTTTATAAACCTCTTTTAAGCCTATATCCGTACGGGCTACCACCCTAGGTCTTTTAAAAAGGTAAATACTATTATTCTAAAGAAGCTAAAGAAGATAGACTACTTAGAACCGAAGTTATACCGCCCGATTATACTATTAAGTACGCTAGGGAAAGCCCTTAAGACGGTAATCTCCTAGAGACTTAGCGACTATATAGAGGAGAACGGGCTCCTCCCTAACGAATAGATAGGGGTAAGACGTAATAAGTCTATAGAAACCGCGATAGAGACGATTACTAGCGCGGTATATATAGTCTAGAATAGTAGCGAATAGTTCGTCGCTAGCCTACTCTCGCTAGATATAGCGGGGGCCTTTAATAAGGTCTCCTACCGGCGGTTACTCTATAACCTCCGGTTAAAGGGGGTACCGATACTAATAGTAAAATAGACGGAAAGCTTCCTAAGAGATAGAGTAATATTAATAACGCTAGGCTAAAAAACGAGCGAAGTCGAGGCGGCGGAGACGGGGATCCTATAGGGCTCCCCGATCTCCCTAGTACTCTTCCTCTTCTTTAACGCGCTATTAATCGAGGGATACGCGAAGCTAAAGCTCCCGGTCTAGGTAGGTAGCTTTATAGACGATATATATCTAATAGCGTATAGTAAAAGTACGGAGAGTAACTATAAGGTACTAAAGAATATATACGAGGTCTACCTCGCCTAGGCGAAAACCTACGGAGTAGCGTTTATACTCTATAAATATAAGCTAGTCTACCTAACTAGGAGACTAAAGAGATTTAACCTTAAAGCGGTAGTTAACCTAGGAGAGGCTATAGTAAAGCTAGAAATATCTATCTATATACTCGGCCTATATATCGATAGGAAACTAAAGTAGGGACCCTACCTCGCGAAGACTAAGGCTAAGATAGCGACCTAGATACTCGGGCTATTAGTAGTAGCGGGTTCTATATAGGGCGCTATACTTAGTAAAGCTAGGTAGGTATATAGCGCGGTAGTTAGACCGGCGATAATATACGTAGCGGGATCGTAGTATAATCCTAGGGGTATACTAGGGTCGAACCGAATAAAGGTAAAGGTACTAGAGAAAATATAGAACTAGTATTTATATATAGTCCTTAGAGCCTTTAAAGCGACCCTAATTACGGTCCTAGAGGCCGAGGCGAGAATACTATTAATCGAGATATACCTCGACTAGCTAGTAATCCGCGCTTAGGCTATAAGGGGAATATACTCGGCCGTAACCGAGGGTAATACGAGGATTAGGCGGAGACTAAGGCCGAAGAGAGGAAGAAGACTAGCGCTACGGAATATACCGGCTAACGAAAAGAAGGCGTAGTCTCTCTACGCCCTAGGAAAAAGCGATATAGACTCTCTAACCCCTCCTCCCCTACCTATCCTAATACCGGCCTAGGCTAAGGCGGCGAAGGCGATAACGGGCGCCTAAATAGAGGAGTAGAGTAATAAGAGGTAGAAGGAACGATAGAAGAAGTACTAGGATAGGATCCTAGAGACGATAAGGTCCCCGGTATAGTAAGGCGAGCTAGGAAGACGAGGTCTCTATAAAGGGCTAGTAAAGGCGGTAAGCTCGGTAGTAACCTAATTACGAACCGGAAAGATCGGCCTTACTAACTTCCTCTATATACGTAAGGTCCCTAGAATACTAATAGTAGGCTACCCGTATAGGTAGAGGAAGTAGGACGTAAAGTATATTATTATATTTTACCCGGACTATATATAAGGTAGATAGGCTATACTCCGGGAGGTAGGTACCGGCGACTCTATAACGATCCTATTAACGTCGCGGGGCCTAAAGGCCGTAACCTAGTAGGTAATACGGCGTAGGATACTAGGCTAATTCTCTCTAGCGAAAGAGTAACTATTTAGGGTAATAGAAGTAAATCGGGAAGAAGATATAGCGATAGGAAGTGTGCGATAGAAGCGTAACGTGGTACTACTAATAACGTATAAGAGTAAAACAGCGGGGTAGTAAAGGTTTTCACCTAATAAGGTTTCCTTTATATATCTAAAGTATAGAACGCCTTTATTAGCTACTAGATAGCTAGATAATAGAGTATGAAACAAAAAAAAAAAAAACAAAAAAAAAAAAAAAGGTATACGTTTATATCGAAGCTTCCTTTCTCCTATTAATTACCGATTTTATTATTCTATTTCGCTAGTTTAAGAGAACCCTATTAACTACGGAGTAGCACCTTTAAGGTATAGAGATAGAGACCCTATCTCCTCTCTATATCCCTCTTATACTATCTTTCTAGCTCTACTTCTTCTTAATCGCCTCGTTCTATAAAGATCCTATTTTTATTCTAGATATAGATTTCTAACTCTATATTAGTCCTATAGCGGTCGTTAGCCTTACGTCGATACTCCTCCTCTTTCTAGCGACGAGACTCCTCTAACTTAAGTTCTTTAGCGGCCTTCTTCTCTACGACGAGGTCCTCGCGACGACGACGGGCTTCCTAGACCTAGCGCTCCTTCTTATCCGCCTTACGAGCTCTCTTAATAGCTATATCTTATACTTTCTAGGCCTTCTATTTCCTTAGGGTCGCCTACTACTACTACTTTTTCGTCTACGGAGTAGTAGCGGTATCGCCCTACTTATCCTTAAAGGTAATACCTCTTCTAGACCGGCGACGTTAAGGAGGAGGAGGAGGAGGAGGAGGGTTACTAGACCTAGTAGTAGTCGAGTTATTAGTCCTATAAGGCATTACGACGATTACTATACTAAGTTATCTACCGCTAAGAGCCTTACGATTGCCTAATTAGGATATATAAGTTAACTGTTAATAAGGTGGTGGTGGTGGTGGTGGTTATGGGGTTAATGGTCAAAGATACCAGGATTTTGGTGGTGGGCCCACCAAAATCCTGGTTACGTGTCCTGCAGAAGGTAATGCCAAGGAATCCCGATAAACTTGCACACGCCAAATGTCTTAGTGGCTTGGAGCGGCACCCACCCTTATCCCTTTGTGGGGAGAAAGCAACGGAGATTTCCGAGATCTTGGCACTTCTGTATCACTGATATATTTGGACACTAGAGATTGCATTACAGAATACAGCTTAACCTCGAGAAAGACTACGAAAATGTCAGACAAAGAATTTGGGGGTAGGTTAAATCCCAACGACCTCTAGGATACACCTCTGACCATTCCCTAGGCGCAGATGAGCTTTCATTGCCGAAGGGTAAGTAAGAATCGTTTCTGCTCGGCTTTGCGAGGACCTCATCTGATTCTGATTCTCGTCACAGCGACCGTCCAGAAAATCGTCACTGAGATCCTCGCCACTCCGGACTCCGAATCATCCATAGCCTTCGGCAAAGATGCACGCGATCTCCTCATAGATTGCTGCGTCGAATTCATCACCCTCATCTCATCGGAAGCGAATGAGATCTCAGAGAAGGAGTCGAAGAAGACAATAGCACCTGAACACATAGACAAGGCGCTGAGGGATCTTGGATTCCCGGAATATGTTCGCGAGGTGTTGGCCAGCGCCGGTGATATGAAAGAATCTTTGAGGGTGAGTGGGGAGAGGAGTGGGGTCGGTTGATATACATTGCTGATCATGCGCATACAGACACGAGAGAAGAAGACGAGCAAGATGGATCAGAGCGGTCTTACACAGGACCAGTTGCTAGAGCAGCAGCAGGAGCTGTTTCGGTCGGCAACCAGCAAGTATACACAAGGATCTTGACAGGTTTCAGAGACCTGCACAAGAGGTATAGGCCATGGCTATGGTCGGTGTATCGATGGACACATGAATGCGATGATCTCACGAACGGAAGTCTCGATATCTGGAAGCGATCCCAGGCGTTTTTGGTACAGGGCTTAGTTTTCGATGATACCCCACAATTTGCTTCCTACCAATGCATGATCCCAATGAATTGTTCTGTTGCTGGCATGCGGCATCTATCTCTCTGACTAGCTTCGGACATCGTCAGCTGTTGCCCGCGCTGAGCGGGAATGACAATTATATTGCGGGAGCCCCTTTCACACGACTTGGCTATCACAACGAGCGTATACCTTCTCAGACTGCTCTCAATTCACAGCTACAATTTCTACGCATTTGATGACATCAGTGAAGCTCTTTCACAGCATTGCACAAGGCCCTTTTGAGGGCACACTTGCGACTCAGATGCTGACATCACGAACGTTACCGAATCAAAAAAACAGTCTCATTCCAATATATGGACTACCACACCGAATCGCATTTCACCAAAACATCAACCATCCCTAACGCCAACGTGGACACCATCCCAAACACCATCCAAATGCAGCGTCGCTTTTCTCAATCTTCCAATCACTGTTCAATACTCCAAATCACAATCCCAAAAAGCACCCCGAAAACAACCGCACAACCCACCGCAACCACCGCTCGAAAAGGCGTCACATACCGACACCACCGCCCCTTCCAACACCTGCATCTCCCCCTCCAACGCACTCCACGCTCAAGCTCTGTCGAGTCCAACTTCTGGACGCCCTCGCCTTCACCTGACTTCTGCCCCCTTCCCTCCTCATCTGCTCCCTCATTATTTGAGGTAGATTGCAGGACCGGTGCCCTCAATGAGCTTATCCCAGACCCCCGACGAGAAGTTGGCGTGAACTCCTCCCTGAAATTTGGGTGCGGGATTTGGTGACCTGTGGTTGGATACGGTGATGGCGGGCGTGAGAGTGAGTGAAACGCTGCTGGCGGTGGTGGTAATGGTACTGGCGGTGGTGGCCCTGGCGGCGAGGGAAGGGGACTGGGAGCTGCGATGTGGACCGTTGGGGTGGTGATGCGCTTGAGGGCGACGGATGGAACAGGAAGAGTCGTCATGGGTAATGATGGAGGACGAGCGGACGATGGTGAACAGTCGGTGAATTAATGAGAAAAGATCGTCTCGGTATCATCAACTTCTTTTTTCGAGAGCCAAAGCATTGGTCTTGAATCCATGCGCTCACTTGCACATGATTGTTTGACGTTTCTCGTTACCAGAAATAATACTATCGTGGTAGAGTATCCTACAGGTTTTGGAGAAAAATCACGGGTTTTTGCTGCGCCTTCACTCGCTTCCTTTGGGATCGGGCCACAGCCTCCAAGCTGGACTTGTCAACCCAACCGACTCGTATTCAGCTGCCATTGGCTAAAACAGCATTTGACAGGCAGTGCTAAGGGCTTGGCCCATCGAAATAGCAATCTGCTTGGACCAGTTGGTGTCTCACGCGTAAACATGCCGTCACATTTCCACCAGCCTTTCAAACTAGAAGGATATACAGTATGTGCAACAAGCAAGACAATCAACCACTCATTCCTCCTCCTGCACAATCTCCCTAATCCCCGTCCCAACCCCCAACACATCCCCCACCTCCTCAGCCGCAGCCACCACATCCAGCGCCTTCGGATCCACCGGTCCCAAAATCGACGGCGGCGCTTGCTCGTTCCCCGCGCCTTCGCCTTCCTCCCCGTCTTGCGCCCAGAAGTCCACTTCGTCGATGATGTCGATGGTGATGTCTTCGGCGATCTGTTCGTTGAAGCGGGAGCTCATGGGGCGGAGGCGGCTGTGGGTGCCGGTGATGGGTTTTTTCGTGGTGGGGTTTTGAGGTGGGGGGGAGGATGTGGAGGGCATGGTGGCGTTGTGGGAGGTGGTTAGGTCGGGGGGAGGATACTGGAAATTGGGGCCCGAGTTCGCTTCGACGGCGCCGCCGCGGAAGGTGCTGATTGCTGGGTAGTAGCCTAGGGTGCCGTCGTCGAGTCCGTCGCGAGCACCGGCCTGGGGGAGGGGTTTTGAGGCTGGGGGAAGGAAGGAGAGGAGGTCTGTGAAGGGGGTGCCGAGGACTTCGCCGTTCTTGTAGATTTTGATGTTTGAGAAGGGGAGTGTGCGGAGGGAGGCTTCAGGGTGGTTTGGGTTTGGGGGGTCGTTGGTTGCTGGGGTGTTTGCGGTGGCGACGGCTGGGTTTGGGTTTGCGAGTTCTTCGAGGGCTTTGACTGGGCTGTATTCGAATTGCTCGAAGTAGAGTTGGGTTTTGTATCTGATTGGCACTCGATCTCGGATGATGTCTGGAAACTCTCCACTGGATGCCGGATCTAAGTCATCACTGACATCGACAGCCTTGTTGTAGACGCCATCCACGACTTTTCGGTGAAGTGAAAGTGATGGAAGAGTGATCTCGAGCCCTATCACGTCTCCTTCGCAAAAATCGGAGTTCGCAAAGTCTTTGGGCCTCGACATGTGCACCTTCTGTCCTTGAACGTCCCTCAAACCATAAGAATAGGCATCAAACCCAACCGGACCCTCCAAGCTGGCTTCCCTTCGGGCCCAGCCTACACGGATATGGCCACCTCCTTCTTGACCGACGCCATCCATTGGATCCTGTTTCACGCCGCTCAAGATTTTACATTCCCAATAGAAGCGTCCTTCCCTAGCTCCGACATTCGCCCTCGCAAGTCGAAAACCCTTCTCGGTAGATGAGGCCAACATGCGATCATCGAAGATCATGTGGGAGCCCGCGTCTTTGAAATCAATGCGAGACTCGAAGGGTTCCACCTCGGAAGCACGGTGGTATCTTGATGACGGGAACCTTGGGTCAACGATTGCGTTCGTGTAGCGAAAGCCTTTCCTGTTGTAGACGTGTTCTGTAGTCTCGTAGAGTTGTTTTCCAGCCTTTTCAGTTATGGGGGTCAGGAGTGGAGCCTTAGGGGGATCAAAGTCGGTAGGTTTGGGTGAGGGCAGGCGATAGCGGATTGGTGATATGTAACTTGTATCTTTTGCACCTTTTTTGGCTTTCTTGCCGGGGCCTTGAGTCTCTCCATCGGCGAGCTCCCTCTTCTTCAATGTCTATGACCATAGCGATGTTAGCACAGGTGTGGAGAGCGATGTATAGCAAGAGACTTACAGCTTTTTTCTCCCTTTGCTCGCGGGTTCGCGTTCGCGATGCGGCGGCATCTGGATTCAGAGGTGAGGATACAGCAGGTGTGCTCTCGCTCTCAAGTTTCGGAATTGCTGTGGGCGCTGGGTTTGCTGGGGGCGCTGGGTTTGCTGCAGGCTGCTGGGCCATTTCCGCCATCTTGATCCAGGAAGCCCTATTACTTCACTAGATGCGTCGAACCGGCAATGTGTTCAGAAGTACTGCCACTATCAAGTCAAAGGTGAGATCACCCAGAAACGATGATTCGGCAGATTTACTGAAAGTCTTCGCGTTTCAGACCCATGTCTGCCATGCATGAACGCGACTTTAGGCTCTGCGGGAGCGGGAGAGCCATTCTAGACCAAAGCATTATGGAACGACGTATTCCATGGCTCATCAGGCGGGTGCGCAGTTGACATGTGCATCTTTACATGACTTAGATCCGAACTGATCTGCAATATCCAGCTGGTGAAGAGAGCTGTGAATCGAATTGACACAAGATAATTCCTAATCATCTTCGCGGCGAGCTGGGAGGGGCTCTACCGCCAGCGGCTCCGAGGCGGAAGTGATTACCTTACTGAAGTTAGGACCGATCTCATCAATCAAATGAGTTCCTGTTCCTTGGTGTTCAGTCATGTGAACTTTCGCGGCCGTAATTGGCTGCCTTGCTCCCATGCAGACCAATGCTAGCAATTTCCATTCGCAGCCATTGAAGATTACTACCGACAATTCTGCATCGATGAGACTCGGCGTGAAGCTAACGGCTGCAACTGATATTTCTTGATCTTTCAAAGCAGTATGAAGCTCGTCACGCATTCGGCTGATAGAAATGACAGTCATTTCCATTTATTTCGTGCATCACAACAATGAAGCGCTCATAATCCTCGCATGACCAATTAGTGCTGAATAGTGCTTCCGTCTCATACTCCGAAGAAGCTATTGACTATCTATTTTTGATGGCTAGTAATCCTCAGTCTTCCCAACCTTCCCAATTTTCAGAATTCGGACGTGCAAAATCTCTTCCGGCCGAATTGTGAAGTTTTTTTTTGGCTGTCAAGAAGCGAAGAAGTCTTCAATGAAGCCTAAACCTTCATTTGCCAGGTTGATTTTGGAGTTCTGCCTCATTCTCAGTGAAATAAGCGGTGTCATTCCTCCTCTCTGCAATCACTTACTGTGAAGTGGCCTTGGCAGAGGCATCTGCGAGTATACAAATCCATACTTCCCCGTTTTAAAAATCCTCCTTTCTCATATCATCATTCCAGGATTAACCACATGATCCATCGCCAGTATCTCCAACAGGTTCTTCCTCGGTCATGACAATCCTTGCAATCTACTTCAATCGACTTCATGATTATCATAGTCATGATTGGGATCAGCGCTTTCCGATGTCTTGTTCCATCGGATACCTCTGCTAGATCTATTTGGAAAAGGACGCTCTAAAATTGTCATGTCTTGAGCAATGCATTCCTTGTTGTCCTTGCTTGGTGGAGCGGTTGTGGGTCTGACTTTGTGCTACAGCACTACATATATATTCCCCTTTTTAAAATTTCGCGTTGGTTGTTTCTCAATCCTGGATCACTCTACGAACCTTCTTTTTCTTACTTGATCTGTGTCCGTCTATGCCATATGCGAGCAAAGTACCTCAGCTATCTTTCGCGACTCTGAAAGGGCGAAGGCAGCCCGTATCCGCTACCAACCCGACAAACGAGGATCTCTTTGAGGCATAGTGCCCTTGGCATACCACAGCCCACCTTGCACTACATCACACCCTACTCCACTCTCTACTACACCGTACCACATCCTACCCTACTACACCACACCTTGAAAGCTGTGGTAAGAGTCCTCCAGCATAAGACCTCACTCGAGTTGATACTCTCGTAAGATGAAAGACCAATTTTCCTAAGTGCCTCGCTCCGTTCTCCTGTAATCGCTTTGATTCACATCAAACGCCACATGAAATCCCACAACCTCCAATATGGCTTTAATCCGGCTGGCTATTGAAGTCATCATCAGTGGCGTGAGCTATATCAAACTTCGCTTAAGAACCACCACTAAATGAGCTAAGTTTGTAGGTGTTGTCAGAGCCGGGGACCGTGTGAGGATGGGCTCGGCCCTAGGCCGGCCCTTACGACGTCATTACCTTCGATCAATCGAGAGACGAATTCAAGCTCGATAAGGACGGGTGGACGTGGTATAGGGAGTAAGTCAAGTTGCTATTCACTAAAGAGCCACTGCTGACTCCTCGCCAGTTTATTGATGTCATTACCATCGATGAATGTGTGGAAACCGGAGCAAGACCAATCATCAGCTCATATCAGATAATCGGCAGACTGGCAGACAGGAGAACAAAGGGGGCCAGAGCGACCTATACCTGATCACCACCTGGCATTTGGATCGGAAAGCAGAAGTGAGTTTATGTCTTACGTCGAACAATGTAACCAAGACCTTGGCACTGGCGCCACTGTGAGTTCTCAATCAATTTACTGGGATTTATCATTAATTCGTCGCCCAGTTGGACTCAGAATTTGTCATCGACCAGATGGTCAGTATCGCTACTGAGCAGCCTCCTTCAATTCGAGACCACTTTCCCTGGGATCGATTTCGCGTTAACATCAAAGGCGAGCCCTGGCTTACTCCGATTTTGCCATAATCGTTTGCTACTGCCCACATTAAAGATACCTACGTTTTGCTACACCTCTATATTTGACCGAAGGCCGGAACAAATCAAGCATTGACTCCATTTTCCACCGCGGCCGTCAAAATACTTGGTTTTCACGCATGTCGGTGAACGACGATGACACCATATCATCAAGCAGACGACCGGTCAGCTTCGTGCTATCATTTATGTATTGGAGGACCGCCGGATCGTCTGGGTAACCGACGTGACCTTCAACTTCGAACATGCTTCGTTTGGCGAGACATCCGGCTTTGCCAGTGTCAGGAGGAGACAGAGTAGATATGTTCTACGGTAGTACGGTGACATTCAAATTCGAGCAGGAAATCGGATGGCTTGGCATGTTGGGCGCAGGGTTCAAATGTTCGCCAGTGTTGACTGCTGATGGTGCGGCACGATAGGGGAGACTCGCTTTGTACCGCCTCGTCCGAGCGGACAAATCGCCAGGGACGGATTCGATATGGCTTCGGCGGTTCTGAACACGGCGACAGGTAGAAGGGGGTGGAGCTGTGGACCAGTGGAGAACTCGCCCCAGTGAGACTAGGGGATCGAGCGAAAGAAATGACTCCAGTAATCCCGGAGAGCAAAGTCAGGATGACAAGAAAGATGAGTTCGTTTTGCCTTCTGTGACTTGAAAAATGTTTCTGGTGAGAGCCATGAGGAGATTGTGAGTGAAGACCAGGATATTGGTAGAAGCTATTTCTGCCTGACAAAGTCTCGTGGATAGAACGAATGAAATAAAATGTCACCCTTAATAAAGTCCCGCTCAAGACATATTTAGAAACAGATGTGAAACCCCTATAGTAAGATGACGACAATCCCAAAGATCCTTACCCTTGCCAATGGACCCACACACAAACCAGGCTGATGAGCGAGAAGTCGACGAAGAAGAAAGCTTTGAATATGGATCTGATAGATTCCGGGCTCGAGTACCAATTACTCGGGCCTCAGTCCCTTTCAACCGTGTCTCTAAATCTCACAAGCCCCTTTCCATTGCGATACCACAAGAATGCAGGACGACTATGCGAAAGACAAATCATCATCGACAAAGCCTGAAGCGGCCCGTGATACAGGAGACTCAAAGTTGGCATCTACAACAACATCGAACAGCCTGAAGGACGACGACGAGAGGAAAAAAAGCGTTAAGTATCTGATCATGAGTACCGCCACAATAAACCCGAAAGTTTCTCCACATCAAATTCCCTCCACTATCTTCGGATGAGCCTGTAAAGATTGCACCAAATCCCGCACCTGCGCCTTCGAAGAAGCCTGCGCTGTATCATGTACTCAAATGGCCCACGGCAGTCCTTGTGTAAGCGGATCTGCGTCTCTGAATTCTATTACTCCAGCTATTCTCCGTGTCGCTATTGAAGGATGTATTCAATCTCCAGATACGACATCCAGCATACACGTAACACACTAGCGGTGGCCGGGAAACTTATTCTTCAAGAAGAGATTCTATAAGAACTGACCATCGTGGTTCTCTCCTTGTGCATTGTGAGGCCAGCGTAAGAAACAAGTGGGGCAAAATGTGGAGCGTTGGATGAATGACAAGGCCAGTGTTGTGAGCGCTGTGAAGGGGTTATTCATGGGAGGCATTCATCGTCTTCTATTGATGGCTTTTGAAGGGTCACCATGATTGGCGTCAAACGGATAGATTCTGCAGCAAAAGGAAAAGTAGCAGCTGAATGGTGTTCCCCGTATCTGAAAACCCACTAGTGGACATCAGAGACCTGGGCTGATACGTTTCTTGGACATTTGAGTCATACTTCAGAGCAATGCGCGAAGCGCGCTCTCAAGTTCGGTATCCTCGTCTTAATTAACTTCGAGGCTATCATGCAAAAATTCTCTTCTTCGACAATAGCAAGGAGAAATCCGACAATGATCCTGCATTGATGTGTCATCACGAAATGTCTTGCAGTGACAGGAGCTTATCTGCTTCATCATTCGCACGAAGATAAGAGATATCGAGACTTTGCTGGATTCGTTGTGATTTGCCTTGAGTACCGCGTAATGTGAAGATAATGAAGTGTGTCTGCTCATGTGACGAGGCTTTGCTCGCTCGTTATTGAATCGCTGTACCGTTCACTACTGAATGATCATTCATCCAAAGTTCCCTGACCATCACTACTGGATGACTCTTCGAGCGGATTGCTTAGATCTAATTCTGGGTGGCTCTTCGTCCTCAGATCGTAGTCAAATGGCCAAGACCGAGCCTGGTAGTATGTGCAAATGAGTCTTAGCTTGATCTTCACAGCTTCCACTTGACTACCCCAAAACTGACGTGATGTGTCCAGATTCTCGATTTGTTGCAGCAGCGTCTCAACAAGATTTCCCTCGGGACCACACTGTTCACGCAGATCTTCTCCTCTGTCCCTGGCTGCGTTCATTATGCCTTCCATGACGTTCCTGAGTGCCTCTTGGTCATCCTCATCCTCAAGGCGAGGGGCATGCGCGAACATCCATGGCATCTTGACTTCACGACCCTTCTGATCGAACAAACGTAGAGTTTTCACAGATTCATGCTGTAGTATCAGTAGAGCTCCATCAGTGTTCCAAATAGTGTCTAGTGCTAGCTCAAGATGATGCTGTTTTACAACGTTCACATTTTTCAAAGCCAACGATGTTACTGTTGTTGCGAAGTTATCATCATCATTGTCCAAATTAGAGGATCGGATTGCACAGAGCAAAGCACGATCCGCGAATACTTCTTCCAGAGTAGGGTTTGTAGCCAAAGCGTCTTTGCAGTATAGAGCAAGTCCGTGAAGAAATGCCGCAAGAGTTTGGAGGGAACTCGAATGTAACGTCATCCTATCTGACCTGACACAAGCACCACACATCTTCGACGGGAAACATGTTGTAGATACGAAATAGTGAGTAAATATTACTTGTTCCGTCAATCTGCCGTAGAGGTACTCATAGGATGATACACTGTGTTGGCGCTCTAAAGCCCTAGCATGATAAAAGAGAGAACTAGCGGCGTATTGAAGGAAGGGGTACGAGAGCATCGAAGTTCCAATTTTTCTCAACTCGGTATTCCACACTTGGAGATGAGTGATGTCTTGCAGCCCCATATGGTCCAATACACCTTTGATGTACTGGACACATAGCTGAAGAAGCAGCAGCTCATGTGAGACTTGATTTTCTTGGATTCGTCCTTGAAGAGCATTCCATCCTTTCTTGCTTAGATAGGTCTCCACACTCTTATGTATGAGCTTCACGATGTGAATTCCCTCAGATTTATATAATCTGGTTTGGGGATAATGTACTTCTATGAGCTCCAAGAAGCCGCAGGACTTTGCAACTATGCGCTCGTGCGGTATCTGTCCCGTCTCACACTTGACGCTCTCTGGCAGGATTAATGTTTTATCCACAGCGAAACGAGTAGCCGCGTGAAGCTCCCAACAAGTGAGGCTCTCGACTCTCTTCTCAAAGCACACGAGCTGCAACATAATCATACACTCCTTTGTCGCTGATATATCCAAGCGGGAAAGCATACGGTCATAAACATCCTCTAGATCTTGAGGGAACGAGTCCAGTCTGTTCAACAGCTCCAGGTGATCTTCGCCTTCGGAGACTCCCTGTATAAGCTCTTCGATGGCGAAACGAGCCCACAAGAACACACCCTCTGCCCTTTTTGCGATACTTTCTGAGAAATATGACAATTCAATATCGAGATCCTTGAGAATCTGGCGGCAGTATGAGGTTATCCCACCCGCATTATGGGCTGACATGGACAAACTTGGTAAATCCCTCAACAACAGCGAAGGGATTGGCTCTGGACGGCTTGAGATACAGATCTTAATGGATTTTCTCGCCACTCTGTCACTGGCGGAAAGACCCGTGAGAAATTCGATGAGGTGTCGTAGATTACCTTCATACTCATCCAAGCCATCGATGAAAATGCAGGTACCCCCCGAAACACTTCTCAAAGTTACTCGTAGGGCGTCGCGAAGTTCTGATTCATGCCAGCTTGAGGCATGACCTCTCTCGAGCTTTTCTATACCACTAGTATCCAAAAGGGGCACTGATTCAATCAGTTGGAACAAAAGGGATCTTAACAGACCTTCAGAGTTATTGGTGATACTCTTCGCACCACGAAAGTCAAAAAAAAAGTACAAAATTCGCCACTCCATATCATTGCTTCGTCCCAAAAGAGAAAGAATCCTATCATGGGACTTGATGTGTTGTATCAATGTTGACTTGCCGCTGGCAGGCTTCCCGGAAATCCAGAATACTCCATCCCCGCCCGAAAGCCAGTTCACAAAGCTCTTGACAGACCAAATCCACGCAAGTGTCTCCTCGGTTACATCTGGATTGTACAGTTGATACGCTCTAGCATTCATGCTCGAATACTCGAGTTTTCTTGAACTTTCTAGGATCAGAAGGTGTTAGTATTGCTGGACATTAATGTAAGGGGCGAGTCAGACCATGTTCCCAGCGGAGACTGACCAGACTGACGGTAACCTTGGAGCTTCTGCTGCTTCTCGTTGACTTCATGAATGTATGCTTCCAACACGCCATTGAACTTTAAGTAGCCGTCATCCTTCCGATCCACGAACCGGCATATATTCATATGATTCGCGTGAATGAAGTCATTGCCATAATCACGCGAGTCAAAGGAGGAGGACCAGTCGGGAACCACCTAGAGAGTACTTCAATGCCTATGCACAGGATTATTGGGTAGCTTGCATAATTACCTTGGACCTTAAACCAGAGACACCCGTCATGCCCTGTTCCTCTTGAAATGTATATATACGGAGCATATTAGTGCCATTACCATGGTTGCGGTCATGCAGAATATCGTCAAAATCTTTTCGCAACTCCTGCAATTTGGATGATCCGCTTGAAGGGTCCAGATCTCTAAGAATCGCCTTGTTTGCATCGATCTGAACAGCCTTAGTGATGTTGCTTAATACCAGCCCCCAACTGGCCATGTCCGAGCCTCTGTGCGGAGTTCCGAAGAAGATGATAGCATATGTGTGAGCGTACAGCGCCTGTGAAGAAGGCGTCTTTTTTTGTTTCTGCGCCTCAATCAAGGCTTGCTTTATAAGAAGTCCGCCCAGACTGTGCGCAACGAAGATGATCGGCCGATCACTACATCCAGTCCGACTGCGGCATATGGCATTGAGCAGAGATTCACCATGTTGGAATATGTTGTTTTTACTTGAAGGAGCTATAAATCCCTTGGTCACCTTCGAATCATACCCGTATGTCAAGATTCGAATATCCTTATGATCGTCGGGGAGCAGATCTGCTGGCCAAAAGACCTTGGTGTCGCCTTGTACTTCATAATCTTGTTTTGCATGATCTTGTTTCGTCCAGCCTGGGATGACGTTCCGCATTCGCTCGCGGAGGCTTTTGTGTGCCTTAGTATGCGTCTTGGTCTCCCAGGTCGTTCGTGGGTGTCCTTGTAGACCGTGCACGAATACGATATCCGCGACCACTTTCACCGATGCATCTTTCGGAATTCTGTCGATTCGAGTAAGGCCGAGGTCTGTCACCACTGGTGAGCTTTGTCGGCTCTCTGATATAACGTTCTCGCTGGCAGAAGAGGCGGCCATGACCGAGTACTAGCCTCGTGGTAATTAGAGTCTGAGCGAATACCAGTAAAGATTAAACACAATCGTACCTCTTTGTTATTCAGGCTGAATCTCAGCCTCGTCACGAAGTTGGGTCAAACGGTATGTATCAAAGAGCCCAGAGAGGAATTAGTGTAGTAACAACTACATAAGAATGTAGCGCATGGGGGGATGATCGCTTGGTACATAGTCCTGATGAAAAGAAGTGCTTTGCTGATAGCTTAAGGTCGAGTTCCCGCCCCTCTCAGCTACACCATCAAGGGCAGCTCTGCCGGCACTAAGTAGATACATAATGCACCTAAAATAATGAGCCAATGCGAAGCACTCAACGACAGTACCTGGAAATGGAGCACGATCAGCACGCGAGCAGCGCGTAGGCGCCGATTTAAGCCAAATCATTTTGGCATAAACAACATGTTGTTCAGTAAGATACTATTACAGAGAGAGTACTAGTACCTGCCCATATCGCCCTTCCGTAGTGACGATCTACCCGAGTATTCTTCTCCATCAGACAGATGAAATCGAGGGGTACGATTAGTTCGTTCAAATGGCAAAAGAAGTGTTCGCGATTGAAGTTTCATTAGCCCTTCTCATCCCCAGGCTGAAAGTCAATTTTCCAGATCCCGAATCAAACCCAAACCCCAGGATGAGGCCGAATAGCAGCAAGATGCTCAACCCAGGTCACTCCATTTAAGGAGCGATGCAGCCAGGTTGTCATCTTAGTTCAATTATGATTGACATACAAGTCTACCACTAAGCCATCAGACCCGTCTAGAGGTAGTCAAGGTAGTCATCTCGGTACGGAACTCGCGGATATGTCTTGGGAGCTGATACGTGGACACCCCCTTTTGATGCATAGACACCCCCCAACTTGATGCATGGACACCCCCCTAAATCGGGTTAGCTTCCGCGGTTGCGCGACTATTCTGCCGCAATTATTTTGGTGTTTTGGTGGATACGCGGCCAGCAGGAAGGGGCTATGGGGTGGTTCCACCGCAACAGAGGACTATGGGATATGACCCTAATGCTTAGTGATATTGCGACGACCAACCCGAATCGGGTTTAGCGCTGAAAAAAAGTTTCAAACTCGAAAACCTCGTTAAACGACTCCTTTTGCTCCGGTCGCAGACCTCTAAGGTTTTTCCGAAGGTTTTTCCGGTTTCAAGAGGTGGACATTTTCGATTATCGCTCAGGGCTTTGGTACTCTACAACCACTCCACTTCTTCTCTTTAAGATTACATGGGCTTTAAGATATAGCCTTACACTCGTACCGACGCTAGTCTGTGGCCTTACAGCTGTCGTGCTGACCTCGTCGTCGCCACCTGAGTGTTATGAGGCTTAGTTACAAAGTACAAGGCTTTGCTTCCAAGGTGTTCCTATAGGGTTAATTCTTATAGGAGAGGAGTGTCAAGGACGAAGGCGAGGTAGGCTTCACTAAATAGGCCTACGATAAGAAGGTAACTTATATAGTGTTTAGTATGTTAAATCCTATTACTAGTATATAATAGTTATATAAGGGAGGTTAAGCACGAGGCTCCTATCTACTAGAAAGACTGGCTATCTATATAGATAAAGGAACTCGTACGAATCGTAATACTTATTCCTACTTACCCCTAGTAAGCGGTCGAGATAGGGTAAGCGTTCTTATACTTACCGTGCTTAACCCCCTATAGCTATATCGAGTAGTCGAGCGGCCCTAGGGCCCTCTTAGTAGCCTAGCCGCTACTACTCGTAATAATACCCCTCCCTTCTATCTTTCTTTATCCTTAAAGAGTTATATCCCTTCTTACCTATAATATCTATATATCTTCTCGTTAATCTTAAGGCCGTGAAAACCTAGCCGATCGAATCCGTTATTCCGGAATTCTAAATATAGTATCTTACCTACGGTACGCCCGTGCGTAAAAGGAATATCGAATCTCTTCGCTTTCTCGAAAGTGTAGCGAATATGTTCGTAGTAGAAAGAAGTATAAACTAGTAGAACCGGTAGTCTACTTTACGGGTATCGATAAAGTAATAGCTCGTCTAGAGCGAGAGGAGGAAGAGGCTTAAGAGCGCATTTAAACTAGTATAGCGAAGTTAAAGCGTCTTCGTTAATAGAAACGTTTTCTTAAGGAAAGAGAATAAAAGATATTCGATAAAGGTTTAGAGGACGTAGAGGAACTAGAACGTCTAGAGTAACTAGAGAAGGTTAGGGAGGTTAAGCGCTATATAACTTCTACTATAGCGTTCGACGATTTCTCTAACGCGCTTTCTCCCGGTACCCTTAACTAGCTTTCTTATAAGGCTATACCTACCGATGGAATTGCCTTAGAAGGTTCTAGTAATTCGCAAGGTTCCTAGCTAGTTCCTAGGTATCTTCTAACCTATCGTAACCTTTCCATCTAATAAGGTATCGCTAACCTTATTATTCTAGAATTTTCTCTACCTCGTATTCTTAATCTTCGTCTACTCTAAAACGAAAGGTTTCCTATAAGGGAATAGTAGAGTCCGCTAGTTCTAGTAAAGAGATATAGAATACTAGGTTAACTTTAGTATCTAATAGGAGTTAAAGTTTATAATTAACTAGTCCCTTAACTACCTTTATTAAAAATAGTCCGTCTTTAACGTAGTCTAGTTTCCGACTTAGTCGTTTACTCCTTAGATTCTTTATAAGTAAATATACTTTATCCCCCTCTTTTAGCTAAGGACCTATTTTTCGGTTTTTATTTACCGTAATCGCGGTTTTTTAATTAATTCTTTTAATTTATTATTATATTTTACTATATAATTCCTTTAATTTTAATACGTAAACTATTACCTTATTAGTACCTAGGCCTTCTCGTAGCTCCGTAAATAGGTTCGCATATTTTCTATAATTAGTAAAGAACGGTGGGAGACCTATTATTTCCGACTTCTAATTACTAAGTGCTAACTATGCTAAGGGTAATATTAGTATCTAATCGTTCTATTTAAAGTTAATATAGTGTCTTAGGTATATCTCTATCGTTTAGTTCGTTCTTTCTATTTATCCGTCTATTTCTAGATAGTATACTATTAATATTCGAAGTTTCGTCCCGAGCGCTCCGATTAATGTTTTCTAGTATTTTAACGTAAATAATTTATCTCTATCTAACGTGATTAACTTAGGTATACCATAATCTCTTACTAACCTATCTAATAATATAAATCCTAACTATTTAGTATTATAGGTCTCTTTAAATAGGATTAGTATAGGATACTTAGTTAACTTGTTAATAATTACTATAATTAAGTCGTAGACGATTTCTGTAATAGGATCTCTTAACTTTGGTAGCTTAATAACGAAGTCTATTGTAATATCGTTCTATGGTTCTCTTAGTACTAGGGTAAACTAGATTTATCCGTACTTACTATATCTAGTAGACTTATTCTACTAGCACTAGATATATTCTTTAATATATTACTCTACTTTGGACCGTAGCTTTAGTGCTGCGTATCTCCTTATTATAAGTTCCATCGTCTTAGATACTCCTGGATATCTATAAGTTAGGTTATCGTGGTAATCTCTAATTAACTCTTCTTAACATCTTTCTAGGATATAGGTTCGTCCCTAATAAACTAGTATTTTAGCATTTCCTTACTAACTTCTTAGCGACTTTACTAAGGTGTCTATATCGTACTCCTTTCTAAAATCCTTAAGGACTGCTAGTACTAATACTCTTGTTATAGCTACTAACTATTATATAGGCATAAGCGATCCGTCTTTATTATATTTAAGGATCGACTGTTCGATAATATCTTTATTTTCTATATAGTCCGATCGTCTACTTAAAGCGTCGGCACGTCTATTTTCCTTTCCTAGGGTGTATACTATTTTAAATTTATATTATCCTAGTAACTCCGACTAACGTACTTATCGTCTATTAAGTACTTTCGTTATCGTAAAGTTTACTAAATTCTTATAATCGGTAAAGATAGTAAGTTCCGAACAGCTTTCTATATAGACTCTCTATTCTTATAATATATACACGATTACTAATAGCTCCTTATTATATATATTATATCCTTATTCTACTATCGACATCTTCCGGGAGTAAAAGGTAACGGGATACTATTTTCCCTCTCGCATTTAATAGAGGTAAGCGCCTACTATAAGATCCGATACGTCTATTTCGATACGAGCTTTTTCGTTAGCTCGAAAGGAATATAGCACGGGAGGTTCTTCGCAGGCTTTCTTAAGTTCCGTAAATGCTTTTTTCTAATCGTATCCCTACTTAAAACTAATGTCTTTCTTAGTTACTTCCGTTAAAGGTATCGCCTTCTTTAAATAGTCTTTAATAAAGACTCTATTAAAGTTCGTAAATCCTAGGAAGCTCTAGACTATTTTTATATTATATAGTATAGGCTATTTACGTATAGCTCTAATCTTCTTAGGGCTTATCTAAACGCCTATAGTACTAACTACGAATCTAAGGAATTCTACGGATTCCTTATAAAACTTATATTTCTCTAGTTTAAGGAGAAGTCTAGTAAGTAATAGGTATTTAAGAACGTCCTATATATACTTAATATATTCCTCCTTATTCTCTAAGTATATTAAAATATTATTAAGGTATATAATTACCGTTTAATTAAGGTATACCCTTAATATATTATTAATTAGTAACTAGTAGGTAGCTAGTATATTCGTTAATCCGAATAGTATTACTAGGTATTCGTAAAGGCCGTATCTAGTTCTAAAAGCGGTTTTCTATTCTTCTCCGGCTTTTATTCGAATTAGGTTATAAGCGCTACGAAGATCTAACTTCGTAAACCGTCTTACCTTTAAGAGTCTATCCCGTAGTTCTCTAATATTTAGTAAGGGGTATCGGTTTTTTACCGTAATATTATTAAGCTTTCTAAAGTTAATATATAGTCGTAACCCTCTATCCTTCTTTAGTATAAAGAGGACTAGGTATCCTACTAGTAATTTAGATTCTCGAATAAATCCTTTTTTTAGGTTTATATTAAGGTACTCGCGAAGTACTTAAAGTTCCTTTTCTAATAAACTATATATTAGTCTAAATATTAGTCGCTTACTAGGTTCGAGTTCGATCTTATAATTCTATAGCTAATACTTAGGTAGCGCCTTTAGGCCTTCCTCTTCCTAAAAGAGCTATTTATACCGTTAGTACTCTTTAGGGATCTTAGGAGGTACGTTAGTTCCCCTACTTCCTCTAACTTATTAACCCTACTAGACTCTATAAGTATCTATCGAGTTAGACCCTTTTAATTTAAGGCCGTCCTTATTCGAAAATAAAGTAATATATACTTCGACCGGTCTTCGGTTCTTTTTCTTATCTATAGACGTCCGCTATCGTCTCGTAGGTTATATACTAGTAACGTCTCTAGTGCGTGTAAATCTTAGTTTACCCTTATTCTAATCGATTATTAGATTATACTTTTTTAACTAAGGCATTCCTAAAATAACGTAATAAGTGGCCATCCTAATAACGTCGAATATTAATTCCTTATAGTAGCGCTAAATAGTAATTAGTAGGTCGAAAGTTTCTAACCCTACCTTCTTTAACGATACTAACCCGTCGGCTATTCCTAGGTCGTAAGGTTTCTCCTTTCTCCTAGTTAATAGGCCGTATAACCCTACTAGAGCACTAGAGATAAAGTTCCCTATTACACCTAAATCTATTATCGTAATGGTTCGTTATCCGTTAATTTTCATCGGTATATAAACTTATATTTAATAACTTATTAAATATAAATTCTATTTTAGGGCTAATATGGTAATCTTTTTACGCCGCCCCGCGTTGTAAGTAATTACTCTTTTCTCTAAGGTTTATTTATAAATCCGTAAAACTATTTATACTCTTAATATATAACCTATTTATACTCATTTATAAGATAGTAGTGTTATTACTCATTACTACACACGTGGTGTACTTTTCTTATAATCTAGTTATCTACTCTCAGCTTCTATTACTATAATAAGTCGTATCTAGGGAATATTCGCAACCGCCGCTTCTATACTAAATACTAGGTATACTCGTCTTATCGGTATTCGTTCTAACGGTTAGTCCTATAACCTATTCTAGTTTCTAGTTTTTAGGTTTATTCCCGCGCTTATTAATAGTACTAGTAGTATCTTTCACTATAGGTAGTCTAGTGCATTATCTAGTATTCTAGATATATTATATCTTCTCGGTAATTTTATCTCTTCGTAATTAGTTATTTTACACGTAATTCGTCCTCAGGATCTATCTAGGTAGATATAAATCTAGAAGAGTACGAGCCGTCCGAAAAACCTTTACACTCTAGATTATCATCTAAGTAGGGTTCGTTCTAGTTCGGATCCCGTTATATTTCTTCCTCTTTATTATCTTCTTCTAATATAACGTCTTCGCTTTTTAGTGCTTTTATAACTTCTCGGAACGCTCGAGTCGTAATACCTACCTTAGCTAGGTAAACTTTTTTACTTTCTTATTATCGTTCTAGCCTAGCTCCTTTAGACGTTTAGCGATATCCTAGTTTACTTACTCCTTAATCCTAATTAAGTTACTTAGTACCGGATTATCCTACGTTAAGTTAGGTAGTGTCTCTAACACTTCCCACTCTAGCATCGGGTCTAGTAATAGCGCATTTTTATTATCGAAAACTACTTCTATTATATTTAACTATTATTAAGGCACTATGCCGCTCGAACGATAGTCTCTAGCGAAATGGCCCGGTTTACTATAGCCGTAACACGTTAGTATTTTCTTCTTATCCCCTTTCTTACTATACTACTTCTTCCCTCGACGAAATCCTTTCTTCGTAAAATCGAGCTCTATTAGAGTATACCTATATAGATCTAGCTTATCGCGCCTTCTAGTATTATCGCTTCGTAGGAAGTACGGTGCTATACTTATTATCGTCCCTTAGCGTATACTACTATTATGGCGTTTCTCTATAGCTCGTTTATAAAGTTTATCGTCGATCTCGATAGATACCGTAGTTAAGCTACTAAGTATATCGATCTTTCCCCCGTATCGTATAAGTTCGTCTTTAACGGTATCTTTTAATCCTCAGTTATATATTATTATTAGCGTATTATTATCCTACTTAGTCTAAGTAGTATATTCTTAAAATTAGGCTACGTATTCTACCGCTAATTTCTTCTACTAAAGGTATTATATAATCCTAACGGCGACCTTATCCTCGTTAGATATACCGAAAATCTTCGTAATTTTATTTTAAAATATAGTATAATTCTCTATCTATCGTTTCTCTAATCCGTTAAGATCTCCTTTTATATCTTTCTTTATAAAAGGCTTAACCTACGTTTAGGCTCGTCCGCGTATATAAGTAATAGCGAAACGGACTTTTTCCTTTTCGTTTAGTCGTTTCCCTTAGAAACTAAAATAGTATATTAACTATAGTAATTAATTATCTAGCTTATTTCGTTATCTATAGTAGAGGTTAGGTAAGGCTATCTTAATCCTACTATCTACCTTCTCTAGGAAGCTAGGGTCGCGGTCGATATCTATCCGACTACTACTTAGGGTTAGGGTTCGTCCTAAGGTACTTATCCTTAGGGGTACTTAAAGTATTATAAGGCTTAGTTATAAAGTATAAGGCTTTACTTCTAAGGTGTTCCTATAGGGTTAATTCTTATAGGAGAGGAGTATTAAGGACGAAGGCGAGGTAGGCTTTACTAAATAGGCCTACGATAAGAAGGTAACTTATATAGTATTTAGTATATTAAATCCTATTACTAGTATATAATAGTTATATAAGGGAGGTTAAGCACGAGGCTCCTATCTACTAGAAAGACTAGCCATCTATATAGATAAAGGAACTCGTACGAATCGTAATACTTATTCCTACTTACCCCTAGTAAGCGGTCGAGATAGGGTAAGCGTTCTTATACTTACCGTGCTTAACCCCCTATAGCTATATCGAGTAGTCGAGCGGCCCTAGGGCCCTCTTAGCAGCCTAGCCGCTACTACTCGTAACACTAAGTAACTAGGCGAATTATTAAAAAAAAAGTGTTAGCGCCTTGGCATGCGATATGATTGAAATGATTGATGATTCTTACTTGCGTGGCTACTACACTACACCTACGTAACGAACTAATAGAACAACTTCAAAACATGATCATTAGAGCAATTTGAGACCTCCGTAAGACTCGATTATTTGATTAATAAGACCGAACTGTTGATATGGTGGAGTTGACTTGGTGGAGTAGACTTGCGGCGGTTGCGCGTACAGCTAGTCGCGCAACCGCGGAAGCTAACCCGATTTGGGGGGGTGTCCATGCATCAAGTTGGGGGGTGTCTATGCATCAAAAGGGGGTGTCCACGTATCACGTCCCTATGTCTTAGGGCACCGCTGGCAGTGACCCTAAGAAGTCACCCGCTAAGATAAGATAACCATCTCGTCCACCGAGATTTCATCTCTAAATACATGTTGAAATCGACTGGCGCTCTCGCACTTGTCGCCGGATTGCAGCTGTTAGTTGTGCGCACCAAACATCTGTCGACAGAATACCTAAGTACCAAATGGCTCCCTCGAGATCCCGAAGCAAGTCTCAAAATCGTCATGTCCCATTCGAAGAGGATATCTTAAAGACCGGGCCTCTTAAAGTCAAGTCAAACAAGAGAAAAGCAAGGACGGACACCAAGGAAGGGGGCTATGTGGACTCAAGATCATCTAGAAAGATTCTTAAGATAGGGCAAGATCTAGCGGACGAAGAGCAGAGCGAGAACGTGGCCGAGGCACCAAATCCGGCATTTGCGTTTGAGTCGAGATTTGGTGGGGATGACGCCTCAGAGGGGGAAAACTCGCGGCATGATGACGATGAGGCCTGGGGTGATGAGGAAGACGTGGTTGAAGAAGTTGTGCGTGTTGAAGTCCGCAGCGTAGGTGCAGTGCTGACAGGATTTCGCACCAGGAAATAGATCCCGATGATACAGACCTCTTCAATCGATTCATGCCTATTTCGACCGCGAACAGTATAATACAGTCAACCACTCAAACGGATATTGAAGATGGACAAGGCACAAGTCTGGCGGATTTAATACTTGAAAAGATCGCAGCGCAAGATGCAATACAAACGGGCCAGCCTGTGGTTCAAGGAGGTGGAGAGTCGGAGGAGGCAGTAGAATTACCTGCGAAGGTTGTGGAGGTATACACAAAGTGCGCTTGGCTCACCGCATGCAATTCCAAGCACCGTTGGCTGACGCATATTGGCAAGAATTGGTCTTATACTATCACGATACAAGAGTGGAGCACTTCCCAAACCATTTAAGCTGATCCCTTCGTTACCACAATGGGAAGAACTCCTCGCCATCACGAGACCCGAGTCGTGGACACCCAATGCATGCTATCAAGCCACGAGACTCTTCGTCTCCTCGAAACCGTTCATCACCCAGCTATTTCTACGCAACGTCATACTCGAGCGAGTCCGCGAAGACATACACGAGACAAAAAAGCTTAATGTCCATCTATTCAACTCGCTAAAGAAGTCGCTCTACAAGCCCGCAGCTTTCTTCAAAGGGTTTCTATTCCCGCTCCTTACGGAGGGCAATTCCACTCTCCGCGAAGCGACGATCGTCTCCTCTGTCCTGGCGCGCGTATCAGTACCCGTGCTCCACTCGGCAGCGGCTCTGCTACGTCTGACAGAGATAGCCGCAGAGCAAACCTCGATATTATCTTCCGAGGGCGCGGGCGCAACAAACATCTTCCTCAGGGTACTCCTGGAGAAGAAATACGCTTTACCGTATAAGGTCATTGATGGCTTGGTCTTTCATTTCCTACGCTTCCGCGCAACAGCATCCACGGACAAGATTCCGGATGCTTCCTCATTAGCCTCAAAAGAGGCTGCGCTTCCGCTGCTGTGGCATAAGTCACTCCTTGCATTTGCACAACGGTATAGGAATGACATCACAGAGGACCAACGAGAGGCTCTCTTGGACTTGTTGTTGGTGAGGGGCCACAAAGATATTGGGCCTGAAGTCAGGAGAGAGCTACTTGAAGGTCGAGGCAGAGGCGTGCCCCTGGAGCAACCTCTGGATGTCGAAGGCGATGATACCATGGCGAATGCTTAATGAGATGATCGAGATGAGAGAGCAAACACGATTGCCGATCAACAACCATTTGCCAGCACTATGTCATCGAGTCACGATTGACGTTGGACAGTTCCATGTTTCAACGAAACGTTTGTCCCTATGAGCCTAATGATCCAATCTTTTCCTTCGACCAGGGCTGAGGCTTTTCCAAACAACAACAGCAACAACGAGGCAAATGCTCCCTGTGTGCTCAGCATTCACGAACCTACAAAGAACGATGTTTCACTCTCAACCAACACAGTTGAAGGCTTCTCCCGGACATCGACAAAACATGGTGAAACGAAAACAGAGTGAAAGGAACGGTCTCGATCATGGCTGTGGAGGAAGTCTCGCTCACGATAGATTGCAGTCACACATCAGAGGCGACGACTGTAGCAGGGTGATCTAGACAAGAAACTGGACTTGTAAATAGTACATCAGAACTCTCACCAATTGTAAAATTTCCCTGCCATGGCGTGCCTCAAAAACGTGCTCGCGTGTAAGTGCGACTTCCGATTGGCGCGTTCCTAAGTGTCAAACGGACGCGCAAGCGCAAGCAGCTCCTGGATTCCTGACCAGCGTTAGAGACTTAGAGTCTCTTTCTCAGCACTGCTATGTATTGATTGATGACGTTGACAGAGGGCCAAAGGGATCGAGCGTTGGGGTTCAGGCTGGCTGATAGTGGGCGATGGGCGAAAACGATTGGGGAAGGTGGGCACAGTCAGCGCTGAGGGTACTCGTACAGGATGCGAGCTCAGCCGAATCCTTTCGCACCTATGGCCCGCACTGTGATCGCATGCTGCGAACGATCATGGTGATTCCCAAGGCAGTGTTTTGTTTCTCGTGATATTCCAAGGGGATTCCAAATGGAACGTGCCGTCGAGTTGAAACAAGACGGCCCTCGCAGGCGTTCCTTTCATACCGCTTGCGCAATTGACAGGTTGGTGAAACGATTGGTCGGTCACCCCTTCCCAGCCATGTGCCTCATGCAGCGCGAAAAGGCACGGCTGTGACATGACACTCGCCCTCGATGACTTGCGTCTCCCAAATGGGTGCGAGTGCGACAGGGCCAACGCAAGAAGGCAACTGGTTTCGCATATGAGGCACACCCTCACACACCTAAATTTGGTGGCGCTAGTGGCACGGCTCGGTCACTGGAATGAGACTAGCCCCTAAGCCCCCCTGAAAATCTCCCTCAGCTCATAAGAACGCCTCGCAACCCCCTTTGGCCCTCCTCGCACCCTCTTCAATTTTTACTTTGTTCATCATTTTATGTATTTGTATTTTGAGCGTTCATCAATAATCATTGCGACCCTCCATCATTCTATGTCATCAGACAAACCCTCGTATTCTTAATCGGAAGGTACATTTCACGACTGCCTAGGCGCTAGACGCCGCCCTCTTCCGGCGCTACTGGAAAGGACAATGTGTTCTCTTCTCTAGCACCCAAACCCAGGCAGCAGACTTCTTCATTTGTCGCTTCTTCCTTCGACCAAGGCCTGCATCAACCGAATATCGAACGGCACTCACTCTTGTCAACACTCTTGTCAACACTCGAGACATATTTTTGATCAGTCTTTGACGCATAATGGCCGACGCCTTCTCGCCAGCAATGGCTTTTCAACCCGAAGAATCTCACCCACCACAAGCAACCATCTCTCTCTCCCAGACTTCTCTCATGACTCCGGAACCCACATCCCCCGGGTCATATTACAGCATCAAAGAGGAGAGTTTGGATGGTGACGAGTCGAAGAAGACGACGAAGAAGCGAAAGTCTTGGGGACAAGAACTCCCCACCCCAAAGACAAACCTTCCCCCTCGGTACACTACCACCCTTGTAAACCCTATTTCGATTAAGGCTGACATCATATCCAGGAAACGAGCAAAAACGGAAGATGAGAAGGAGCAACGCCGTATTGAGCGAGTCCTCCGCAACCGTCAAGCCGCTCAATCATCACGTGAGCGCAAGCGACAAGAAGTGGAGAAGCTCGAGGGGGAAAAGATGACCATCGAGCAGCAAAACGAATCTCTCAAAGAGCGTCTGATGACCGTCGAGCATGAGAAGTTTCTGCTCGCACAAAAAGTCGCAAAGATGAGTGCGCAAATGAGGGCTATCCAGAGTGGGACCTCCAACCCTCACGAACTCTCGCCGCCGCCAGAATCCGACCTCCACCAAAACTTTTACATTAAACAAGAAATCGATGACTACGCATTCACATTACCAACACCTCAGCACTCTTTCGGCGCTCCCTCCACATCATTCCCCTCACCAACAACCGCCACCTTTTCAGAATCCTCCACTCCAGCCACGATGAGTCTTGGCCCTGACGCCTTGACAGCTACACCGGACCTGACACAACATCCTGCCGCGATGTTGTGCGACCTGCAGTGTCAGTCCACGGGAAGCTGTCAAGCGTCGACTCCGCCTACGACTCGCCCACAAGCTGCGACCCCACCATCTACAGCGAACATATATCCGATCTTGATTTCAGCAATCTATTCGCAACTGATGCATCCGTTGATGATGATATTCATTTCTTTAAAGACGGGTTCCCCCCTTCCACCTTCGATGACGAGCACGCCAATGGTTTTGCCTTTGATTCGCTGGTTGATCTCGACCCCGACCAATCTTCTCCCTCCCACATCACCAATCAGGAGAGCAACGACACCACCCAAAGCCAAGAGGACCTCGCCCACTTCAACGAGATCTGCTCGACCGACTACGCCCTCTCAGGCACCGATTCTTCGACTCCGATTGCTGCGACGTCTTCTGCTCAGCAGCCCCTCCTTGGCGCGCCCACTTGAGGCTGCGACGGGACGGGCACTGCGACTTAAGACTGGCGGCATGACGGGTAAGAACGGCGCGCTGGGAGAGCGGGGCCGGAGAGTAGCTCGTCGTAATGGGAAAGCTGGCCTGAGGGTTGGTGTTCGCTCGATATCGAGGGGTGGGAGGGATGGGGAAAGGAAACGAATGTATCAGTATGCGGATAGACGGTGATGTTTACGGGCGTTTGAGGTGTGGGAAAGCTAGTATGCTCGGGGGAAAAGATATTTTGTAACAATAAATGGCTCGGGCCTATGGCCTTTGATGCTTCTAGCAACACAGCCTTTGAATCTGACACATTACCAAATTCATCAATGATGCCTTGCAATCAGTGCCATGATCATTCACCTCGAATATACTCGGTGATTAGTATTCTGCCATCGCCTCCAAACATCCTCCGTAACCACCCCCCATTGAAACTTGCTTCACAAACCCCCCGTCCCCTAGTAGCTCACCTTTCCTCAACCAAGGAAACATTTCACCTTGGATACCGACATCCAAGGCCCTCAGCTATATCAATCCATAGGTAACAGAAGCCGTCGCGCAGGAAATCGAAAGGTTCGTCATGAGCTTGTTCTATACACTTTGTAATCATATTCCTCCACGCTGTGGTGTGCTCCTTCGCTAGCATTCTTTAGATTATGGATGCGGAGAAGAACACAGCACATCTTCCCAGATCAACATCCACGTTATTCCCACATCTGCATCACGGATTTCCTACATCGACATTCTCATTTGGATTGGTCTGATGCACCAGAAGCGCTGGATTCGATACCCGGCGTAGATTTTCGCTGATGATGTTCAATCAAGCAGATCGTTTCGTAGCCCGCTAGGTCTTGCGAAGGCTAGGTGGGGAGGAAGGTTCTTGTTAGTTGTTCATTCGAATGAGTGTATGAGAGCGCTTTTTATGGGCGTGGGAAGGTATGTAGGGTGAGGGGTGTTGATGTAGGTTTGTGGGTATGAGGTTGGATTGCAGTAACATCTACTCTATGGGTAGTGGATTATATTATTGGTTGAATAAATGAGATCTAGAATGGTTGGGACTAAAAGGAGTCAGCATAAGTTAAGGTTCTGTGGACTCTTCAAAATGGGAGGGAGATCCATGATGTAGATGTAGGGAAAATGGGATATCGATGGAAGAAAGATGGGATGTGAAGGTATCCGCATCTCGAATCGGTTTGGAGATGGGAGATCGGGGACTGGAAAGCGCCTGTAAATTAGGGTTTGGTGGCTTTTGGCGCCGTGCTGGGTAGGGGAATTGATGTGTTGGGGATCAGAAGGGGCAGATGTGAAAGTATCCGATATCGTTAAAGCTAAGATGCTGGTGTCTTTCAGAGCTGTTTCGAGTATCTCTTAGGCTCGCCATGCCATCCTGCCCCTCTTCTTCTTTCCCAGCTGCCCGCCCTACGTTTAGATCCTAGCGTAGAGCTCCCTTGGTCTCAACGCGCGCTTTCCCGTTGAAGAAGTCATATCATGCAATGGGGTGTGACCAGGCCATGGCCAGAGCGCAATTTCTCGTTGCGGTAGAGTGGCTGATGCATAATCGGATTCCCCTGAGTCATTGAGCTTGGCCTGGTCGAAGACTTTGAAGCTACAGTGCACTTGGGCAAGACTTCGGTGGTTTGAGGTCGTAGTGGCTTCCGCTGCTCCGTCAGAGCACCGTCTCTTCACGTGTGGGACCAACAACATGTGTCTTTGTCCGAAGAGGGAGGACTTTAGGAGGCAATCTTGAACCGGGTAAAGTCGCGTCATTGTCGATCGTATCTAGTCTCGTCTTTGCATCCAGTAGCTCGAGGAATCCATCTTTGTCGTCTTCTAAGTGGCCAACCCGAAAGGAGGATGCCATTGGAGAATGTACCTCTAGCGACCCAGGAAGGGGAAGGGATGACCAACTGTTTCAAAAGCGAAGAGATCAGTCGGTTCGTATCCCAAAGGTGGCTTTTTAGGGGTGCAAGTGCCTGCCAAACAGGTGAGCTACCTCGTCCAGACTGGTGTGTGGTACCTAACATTATCAAGCATGCAGCTCGATGAATGTGCCCAATCAATTCTCGTAGAGCCAATTTTAGAACGGTCCAAAATTGGATTCGACCTCACATTTGAAAAGGCCGTCGCATTATTTAGAAAGGAATAAAAATTCATTCCCTGTAGTTGGACTTGTTTGGAAAGCCGGAGTACGTCGACGACTACAGAAGGCTTCCAGGCATCTTGAGTAAGGAGCGTAGCCGAGGGGACTGACACAAAAGGGGAAAATGAGAATCTCTCGTATTGTTTGACCGACTCTGCCACCAAGGGTGAGGATCGTGCGGCAAGCGTAGCATTTCTGCAAGGCTATCAACAAGCAAACCGTGCACCCCGTTTGGTTTAGCGTACATCCACCGAGGATGCTCTGGTAAGTCGGTGATAAGGTCAGCGATAGTTATTCCATCTCTAGCCCTGAAAATCCTGATAATACTCTAGCCGCAAGCAATATTTGCGTGGGGGAATTACAAAGTTAGCATATGCAGAACGATTTAGACGGCAGCATTCCACTGCGCACCCTCCATGGTGTACGTATGACGGAACTTGTTATGAATGCGCCTTGCTAATATATGCTCAAGTCGACTGACCTGGTTTCACTCTACGTTACCGCTGGAACGAGGATTGTTGTTTATATTGAAGCAATTTGTCAAGGCGATTCGCTCTCCGTAGGGCTTCGGTACGGCCATAAAGCCGGTTTTGATGAGAATCCGGAGTGTACCAAACGAATGTTTCGCGTCTTTTGAAATATCCCGTCCGTTGGAGAACCCAGAACAATTGAATGTTAGTACGATAGGTCGAGTGAGCAACTAAAACCGGAGTTGGAGTTGTGGAAGATGTTTATCAAAACATGGGCACGGGACAATTGCTGGTCGTCACAGATTATCCTGAGTGGATGCATAGCTTCCTGTGGCCGTCGATGGCACTATTAAAGAATAGGTGATTTGTCTTTTCGATGGGCTCTGGATATTGTCCACCTCTAAATGAATTGCATGACCACACAAGACATCCTCATCGTCGTGAGTGCGGAATAGGACTGTTACCTAAAAGGAGCTGGATATGTAGCCTGAAAAGCGAGAACAACCGAACGATCCTGGGGCGAAATCCAGCAGAACATCATTTATTGTACTTAGCTTAATCAAGACTAGCGTATCAAAATGCCAAGACTTGATAGTTGGCTGCCGAGGGCTAGCGTAAATCTGGCTTTGTCCGGTCTGGTCCGCTCACAAGGAAAGGGATAATAGCATCAACTCCATTTATCAGTACAGTCAATGCCTATCTTATGTGTATGTTTTAACTGTGCTATTCAAACCTCCAGTTGGGGAACATTGCGTTTCTCTAAGAGTCTCTGCCCTTCGATGCAATCTTTCGCCTCTTCGCACGGCCTTGACCCTGGTTGCCCGAATCATAATTCCTCTTTGAAGCAAGCACTGGGCTGAGATGTGTAGGGTCTATGACTGAGTCCGTTGTGATCAGGGTCTCCTGGATCGGCGGCGAGTGCTGACTCGTCGAGGATGGAGTAGGAGGCTCCGGCGTATGATGCGCCGAAGATTCTTCACCACAGTCGCTGAGGATGCTCTCCTGCTCACGCAACTCGCTGGCACGTCTTTGCCGGCCCCTGAGAAAGATTTGACGGAAACTCTGAATGGCACGGGCGGTCATGGACTGTTTCAATCCGCCCCAGCGCACGCCATTGACCCGCAACGAGTTGTGCTCGCAAACTTTATTCAACTCCAGCCCGAGGGCTTCAATGTTTTCGAGAGGGGGCTTCTCGCTGAAATCGAAATGCAAAGTCACGGTCTGCATTTTGGCCGACTCCAAATGTGGACTTTGTGAAGGGATAATCTGAGTTTTCGTACTTTCTGGATGGATTGGATGAAGCATAAGGCGCCCACCAGGACCCACACGTTTTCGATCAGAGAGTACTGGGGTTTGATCTTTCGGGAAGTCCGGAGAGTCATCCTTGATCCTATTCAAGAGCTCTACCGTCGTGAATCGTCCCTCTGCTTTGTGGTTGACCAGATGCTCTAAGGCGTGAATCAAGGCTGATGTAAACGAGTCTCTTCCAGGGACTGGAGTCCCTCCCATAGGTCCGGTGGCTGCCAAGTACTCAAAGTACCTAAAATGTGTGAACAGAAGCATCGATCGTCAAGATTTTATTTCGAACCTTTTGTCTCCTCTGGTCTGTCCTACGGTTCCCGCATAGCAACTTCACAGTCTCGTCAGCACGGTTCTGATGAACAAGCCTTAGCAGGACACACCAGTCAAAAATTTCCAGAATGTCTGCTTCAGCCGGTTTCAGAAGATCCTCGGCCATGTTCCAGATTATTTTATCTTCCTTTTTCTCTTCGTGCTTTCTATTGTTGTCACTTAGATCTGACCTTTTATACTAGTCAGCACTTGCGAAGGACATCCTTTTATTTGGCCTACCCGTTGTGCAGCTCTAGAGCACCATAGTAGCTTCCAGGTCTGCCGTGGCCTGCATAGTATACAACAAGGAGAGTATGCGGCCCATCATTGTCAGCGACGAAAGCAGCTATCTTTCCATTGATTTGCACTTGTAGGTTTGGCCCAGTCTTCGTGCTTATGTACTCCGTACGGGTGTTATAATGGAATCGCTCTTCGAAGACCAACTTCAGTCTTTCGACTTCATCTCCAGTAGCTAGATTGTCAGAGTGTGTAGCCCAACACAGTAAAAGGACTTCAGCCTTCTGGTAGGTAGATGGGTTCTTATACGATCCTTTGTCCATCACATTACTCCAACAGACCTGGTATTCCGATTCGTCTTTAGCGTCTTGGGACTCATAGTCGATCGTCGAAGGAAGCGACGACACTATTAAATTGGGTGACATTGGGATCTCGTATACGGCTCTTTCGTCCGCGATTGACGGAATGATTGGCATGAGGTGCGGGGAATTGTAATGGAAAATGGTCGGCTGACCTCACATCAAGAGCAGAGACCGACACAGCGCTGGTGCTGGCTGTCACCATTATATGGATAGGGATCGCAAAATGACTGCGGTAGAGACTAGAAAACCTCAGCAGGGCGGAGCACATGGGTAATGCAGAAAGCGGGCCAATTGCTGCTACATCACCTTGTCGAGCCCGAACAAACGCCTCCATTCGTTGCATTGACATTTCGTGTCGGAGCTCAGAAGGCCTTGCCTTTGAGGCCTGGCAGTGAAATCAGCCTGACAGCGAGGAAGGTGTCTGAGACGAGAAGGTAAAGGGGCGCAGAAAGTTCACGGTGGAAATCTCCCATACCGCTTCTTCTCCCGTTCGGAGACGAAGATCAAAGCTAAGTCTAGTGCGAAGAGTATCCCATTGGAAGGCTACTTCCAAATCTGCAAGGCTACCGATTCTGCATGCAGGCAGATTCAGGCTCACCAATCAAAACAGCACGCCATACACCCTCCAGAGTAACCCCGCAATTGTTCAATTGATGTCTGATCGGGGATCCGGCTTCTGGCAGAGACGAGAATACGCTTCCTGGACAGAGCCTCAATAATTGAACTTCTGAGAGGCTGGCCAGAAGCTTGGCGAGGCTCTATATCTAAAGGGTGACCTGCGGCCTCGTAGCCTTGCGTGCCAGCCAACACTTTGACGTCGCAAGCCTCCTCGAGGCGTTTCTGGTCAGCAATATGGATCCGCAAGGCTCTGTAAGGGCTTGGTCATGCATATCATGCTAAGGGTGCTAATACTAGCACAGCAAGATCCGCAGAACCCAAATGAGAGAGGAGACGTCGATAGGCGGGGCACCGGGCCTCAACAGGCAAGGAGATATCCATAAGGCTTCAAGTAGGGACTGACAGCAGCCCTTAGTATCCGAGGAAGCACAAAGACGGCAAAAAATTGCGCAAGAAAGACGAAGGTGGCCTTTTCGAAGCGCGAATTCTCACTGTTGCGGACGGAAGATACGATACTGGAAAGCACCGGTGGATGTATAAATTGAAGGACGGGAACGGAAATATGATACAAGGGGAGACGCCAGAAAAGGAACTAGGCTGAGTGTGGGTGCGTGCATTGCGCTTACATATTTGGACCCTCCATCATTCGTTGGACACTACTTTTCGGGCACCACTGGGGCAATGGGAATGCTGGGCGTTGAAGTAAGGATTTGCAGCCCGACAGCTAGATTCACGGATTTATGTGTATATGAAAGCGGATTCCGCGATCTTTATGAAGAACTTTAAACTTTCTTCAGATGGCTTCAGATGATGTGGCTAGCCAATTGGAGAAGGGACAGTCTTCCTTTGAGCATGTTTCTTTATCGGAAGGAAAGACATCGGAAATAAACAACTCACTGATTGGAAGAATCAGGTCACATACTCACAGTGTGTAGTTTCTCAAACTTCCGCTCAAGATTGGTTCCAAACTGACGTCGTTAGTCAAGAATAGCTTTCTCGCTACGCTAGGGTTTATCAGGTCGTTATATCAGCCTCGTACCAAGAATGATGCCACCAAAGAGTCTCCACAGAGCCGTATGAAGCCAACCAAAATAAGAAAACGTGAGATACCCTAGCAGCTCAGCCGATTCGTTCAGTCTTCCTGACAGTACCAGTCCAGGATTTTCCCAATGGCTTTCCGAAACTGTCATGCTTCCTAGATAGCGATGATGCATTCATGGTATACCGGAGATTCGGAACCGTGTACGCCCGACTGCTTCTGTCTAAGCAGGACGAGATGAGCAAAATGGAAACTACCTTGAAAGCGATGGACAAAGCGGACGAAACTGCTGGTAATGAGGACTGCCTGAAGTCGTGCACAATTGATGCCGATCGCGAGAGCATTCCATCTAATTGGCCCGAATCAAGACCGATGTTGCTAGCTAGGATGGAGAAGACTGCTCTCGAATACGGTAGGTCTATTGCTTTCTATTCATTCGTTACTATTGGTGTTTCCTGCATTGACTTACCCAAACAGGGGAACTCCTCCTCAAAGCGCAGCAGCTCAAAGCACTCGAGCGGCCATCACGCCGAGACTACAAAAGCGTGTTGCATTTCATGGAAAACGACGGCGGGCCGCTTTTCGAAGAAGAAGCTGAATTCATCTACGAGAAAGAGGATCTCGTCACCTTGCGGCCGGGCAGGGAACATGCGTGGCTCGATAGCATCCTGGAGCGAGTTTTGCAAAAGTGTCGGTGTGGCTTACTACTGGTAAGAAAGCGCTTGGTTTTCCGTCGTCTAGAGATAAGTCAGCTAATGCGTACGTTGAAGTTCCTTTTCCGATCTCGAGTCAGTCTCCATCCACCCTCCCCTTCCCTATACTGCTGTCCTCCCTGACCTCTTACCTCAAAGGAGACCAAAGAGAAGACCGACGACGAAGATATACACTACTATGACCGCGATCGCACCCGGACTTGCACGACACTGATCATCACGATCATGATCCTAGTCCTCCTGGTGGTCCCCGTATTTCTTCTTTACAGGTTCTCGGTTCAGGGGACTATTGCAACGAGCCCTGATACCATCGCCGTACTTCTGGTATTTACGCTGGTATTTTCGCTGGCACTGTCAGCTTTCACAAAAGCTAAGCGTCATGAGATTGTGGCAGCCTCTGCAGGGTTGGTCGCTCTTGTTCTGACATGGTTGTCGGAGAGTATTCAAAACCCAATGGTACCACGACTGACTTTCTAATATACAGGTACTGCGCTGTGCTAGTCGTGTTTCTTGGAAACGTCAATAATGTTGCCCACTAAACTCTGGGACAGGGTCATAACA
>JAABUP010002398.1_pt1 | contig 36317 bp, 48 predicted proteins | sample 5559201 | NCBI WGS metagenome assembly JAABUP01 (sample SAMN10711887, study PRJNA513373) | rock metagenome | isolation source: Antarctica rocks | place: Antarctica
AGGTGGGGTGGGCATGGCATGGCTAATTGCGTGGGGGCCAGCAAATGGAGTCTGAGGGCCAATGAAAGGGATGAAAATGCTCTGGGGCAGAGCAGGGCTGAAGAGATTTAGATACCTCATATTTGGTGATGTGAGCAGATCAGACCAGTTCTGATCAAGTCAGACCAGACATCAGACCACAGCTTGGCAGATCACGTCATAACTCACAACCGAAGCAGCAGCAGCTGTGTACATTGCAAGTGTGAATCAGGACTAGTGCTGGTGACGAAGGAGTCACTAACGACTCCTTGTGCATGCATTAAACAGGTGACCAGCGTGAGACCTGTCTGAGGTAAGTGGATTTGCCAGCCATGTTAGGCCCAGTGATGATGTGGAAGCTAGAAGCCTCTGCCATGTAGGAATCATTTGACTGGAAGGACATGTCATCTCTGGTCTCGATGATCGGGTGCCGCCCTTCCACTATAGCTATGGGACCTGCAAAGTTTAGGCTTCTCAGAAGTCAAGACTACTGCTGCTGCTGCACTGGTGTTTCCTTTCTGCATTGGCCTGCGTGATGGAAGTACAGGTGAAAGAAGAGTGCGCAAGTGTTTGCATTGCCTCATGCAAAAGCTGCAGCTCGGAATGGACGCTGGCAGCGAGCAGCTGCAACTGCACTCAGGTATCAATCGTTACTGTCACTGGTACTACAACGAGGTGTACAGCTGCTGGCGTGGAAAGCCCATGAACAAAATGATGTGGAAAGTCCATCAACAAAACGATTCCATCTGTGATGTGGCCTGACCTGTCTGAGTGCACTGAGGAATGACATACGGTTCGCTGCTCCTGCTGACAACTCCCGCCAAGGAACAGAGCATGTCCAGCAGGGCAATGTTATCTATCAGCTTGTGAAGGTGGCCGATGTGTTGAGCAATAACTGCCACTGTTGCATCCAACACCTGCAGAGATCACAAGCCTGCTTTGGGTAGCAGTAATGGTCATGGAAACAGTACCCATTACTGTTACCGTGACAGTAACAGTGCAAAATGACAGTACAGAAACAGCAACAGTAACAGAAAATATTCAAGTAGCAACAGCAATGACAGTAATAGAAAGAGCAAAAGGAACAGTAGCAGCAAGCAGAACGTGTGCATGGCATTTAGCTTCCCAAATTTGCACACATCGCTGTTGTCTAGCTGGCATGCGTAGTCATGACACTCCCTAGTGTGCGCTGCATCCTTACTGAGACAGCTGCACACAGGTGCATGGACTTTGTTCAGATGCATGCTACTGTTGCTCACACCTTCAACCAACATACTGAAGGCTTCATGTGACATTTGCTGACTCCAAAACAAAGTAGTGTCCAGTGTTTGGAGAGTGGCATACTGCAGCCATACCTGCTCTGTGAGCACCATGCAGTCATTGGTTGCATTCTTCAGGCGGGAGTTCAGAGCATTCAGCTCGTGACTTGTGCAGTCCACATTGTGCCTGTTCTTAGCGTCCAGCTGGATGAAGGTCCTAGGCAGAGCAGGGTTTGCCTCCCCAGCTTTGTTTGTCGCCCCTGGCTGAGGGCACACCATGTAAAAGCCCCTTCTAGCAGCATAGGACACCTACAACAACATTGCGTTACTGCAGCCTTCCTAACAGGACATGTCTGTCCACCATAGGGCTTGTGCCAAGCCCTACCAGAAATGGCACCCAGATGTTACCAGATGCTGTGCCTCTTCACCATTTTGCACAGCCACAAGGCAGTGACTGGTGGACTGCAGGCAAAGGTCCACATGGGGCAAAGATGACACTTAACAGGCCTTACACTCTTTGGTGATCTGCCATGTCACACAGCACCTTGCTCACGCCTTTGATGAAGCATGCTGGCAGGTAGGTTGCATTTGTCCAGTTGTGGGTTGAAGTCACACCTTGAGGGCATCCAACCCATACTCTGTTTTGTACTTGTCCACCAGCTCATGCACTTGCTCAGTCACACGGCAGAAGGTGGATCTGGCCAGATCTAGGATGCCGTCAACCCCACTTCTGACTGCAAAGCACTGCTGCGTCCTGTTGATGAAGGTTGTCTTGGATGACTTGACATCCTGCAAGAGAAACACACATCGTGCCCAGTTCACAGGGAGGTGCCTGATGGGCCACGCAGCCCACTGCAGATGCTATACACGCATGCAGTCGATCGATACATGTCATGTACAGCATTGTCTTGCATATGTGTGTGATGCAGTGCAGCAGCTGCTGACCTTCTGACACCTTGTGCTGTATGACGAGAAAGGCAGCAGAGATAGAAAGCTGATACACTTGTCATTGCCTCAACATGCTGTCATGCCACGGCTTGATGCATATGGGCAACTTTGTGAGCAGCTGACCGCAAAAGAAGAGAGCACAAAGCAGTTACAAAACGAGAGCCTCCAATGAGTGCCAATGTCAGACACTGACAATGCTGACTCATTTCTTAGCAAGTTCCACTGCACAACAGTATTGGGCGTCTGTCTGACACTGAGCTGAAGTGTGCAGGCTTCTGCAACAAATGCCCGCCACTTTCATCAGACTCTGAGCCACGTCAGAGGGAAGAGGCATGCATGCATCAGTGCTGTCTCACAGACAACACACCTCATCAAGCACTTCAGCAGCCGTCTCCAAAAGGGTGTGGAACACCTCATGCTTGCAGTTGGCCCCAATGGCTTGCAGCAGCTCACTGTCAGCACCTTCCAGTGGATGACCTAGGCCAGGCAGCAGCTCTAGGGTTTCCTTCAGGAGGATCAGGCTGCCGACTAGGCTTGAGATGCGTCGGGCTGCATCACTGTTGGCTTTGATCTTTGCATTCCTCATTGCGAGGGTACCACAGATTCTGCATGCATTCGCAGTCGTATGCATATTGTACAGACCGGGGGCATATGATTTGATTGCAGAGTATCACATTGCTCTGTAGGTTTGAGACATCTGTGGGCTTGGCCACTGCAGTTCTCATTGCAACATCACCACAGGCTTTGTATGCACAGACAGACGATGGCTGTGAATGTTGGAACATGCAGATGGCGCCATCTGCTGTGTAGGTCATCTGACTTCAGCAAGGTGCACTGCAAGCATAGTAAGCCTGTGCACATGACTGAATTTTGCAATTGAAGCATCAGCTTCTGTTTGATTTGATTATTCACAAAAGCTCGGACAGCCCCAAACAGAAGCTGATGCTGATTGTAAAGGCATTAATGCTTTTGTGAATCGACATGTCATTGTTCATTGCACTGTGCTTTCTTGGCATAGGCTGCAGCTGGGCGTGATAATGCGTACTTTCAATGCTTCAGTACTTGATTGATACTGGTGATAATACTAATGGTGTTGCTGACTACTGAATGCCACCTTTCCAATGTAAACGAGCACGCTCGAGCTCCTGTGCTTGCAGTTCAAGGTGCTCCAGGCTGCTGCCTCAGGAGGCTTTCATGATGATTCCCAAAAGGCATAGACTCTTCTATTCATGTGTTACATTTCAAGGTGCGAATGCATGTCATGACCGCATATAGTGCAGACCTGTCGAGGTCTTTGGGCATTTGAGTAAGGCCTTGCCCAATAGTGAAGGCCAGGTCATCATTGCTCACCAGCTCCTGGACTGCATCTTGCCTCATGTGCAGAGTGTCCAAGCTAGTCAAGGGCTGTAGCAGGTTTGCCCTCAATAGGCGGGCTCCCCCCACCGTCTTAGTATAATTCAGAAATCTGTAGCGATACCGTGGAGGGGATTTTGTCATTGATTTTGCTGTGCTTATTTTTGCAGTGTATGTTTATGTACATATGCTGGTCAAGCCTTACAGCGCTGGCCCTTAGCTATTGGGCTTTCCCCAGAATGTTAATTTGGTTCATTTGAACCATCAGGAGCAGACGCGGACTCATCTGTGCATTGGCTGTGTACAGCAAAGACTGGGACCAGTATGCTGCACAGACAAAGCATTGAAGTGCATGGTGATCATCAGAGACCTGACTGCGACTACTATCAGGCATGTCCAGACTGGAATGTGACCACAATAGAACAGCATGAGCAAGTGTGCTGGAGGGCAACTCTCGAGCAAGAGCATCTAGGGTGGGCTACTGTGTTCTCTAAAGTGTAGTGCGCTGTATACCTGTATAAGCTGGTGCCCTTCTTACTTGATGCCCCTGCTGCCAATGGCTTGATCAGCTCTAGTGCTTCCACACTTGCCAGGTCGATCTGCATGTGGTTCTGGGTCCCAGCAAAGTCCACATCCAGGCAATTAGCTGCCAGGAACATGTGCTGCTCTTGCTCCAGATAGCTGCAGCATAAGGAAGAGCAAAACTTGTGTGCAGCCGTCCTGGACGCACCATGATGTCTTGTGTGCGTAATCAGTCTGCATGTGATGCCCTTTCGGTCCTGATAATTTTCTCCAGAGCCTACTTGCTGACTATGCTTCAGGCACGCACAGATGTCCAGAAATGGCAAACAATGACGATGATAGCAGCTCAAAGCGACCTGTGGCCATGCCGTTTGATTGATGTTGAAAGCTGATGAGACTGGTTTCTGACAGCAATTACCAACATGCCATTCCTCGACAGCATGCAAAAGCCTGCAGGGGCTTCTTGCACACACAGATTTCTTGTAGGCTCTGATGGAATGCATAACATAAGGGGCAAATTGGCTGTCACCTCAACAGAGCTCCTGCTGCTCCAAACGCCAAGTAGTAGGAGCTTCTCAACGCAGTACCTTCAAGGTCGACTTTGGTACCCTCATCAGCATATTGCCCCAGCAAGGCTGCACCCTGCATTGTATAGCTCCCAGTACCTCAGTCAGCAAGGTGTGAAGTGTCTGATCATGATGCATGCAGCCATGCTGATGCTGTAGCATGTGCCAAGCCACTCTTCCTGAGGGGCGCATGTAAAGCTTGCAGCAAAGCCTGCCACCTTGCCAGCCGAAGGTGCACATCCACTGCTTGCCCTGTTTAGGCAGAGGCTGAAGAAGTTTCAGCATCCACCAGCAACTTCATATGCTGATTCCGCCGCTGTCAATGCAAGCAGTCAGAGCTACCTTGGTGTCATCAAAGCATGCCCTTCCCAGCGGCACCTGGTGAAAGGCTCTTGTGGCTTGGTTCAAGCCAGTGCTCAGCACTGCCTGATTTGTGCCAACTATGATGAGGGCGGAAGGCTCATACATTTGCAGCAGTGACCTGCAGCACCAGTGAGGACGTCAAGCATACACATATGCACTCTCAAAGGCAGCTGTGGGCCTTGTGCAGTGAAGCGCCAGAACAAGCATGCTCAGAGTAGCCCTTGCCAGACAGCACTGCTAGCAAGCTTGATGTAAAGCACTGAGTGAGTCAGAAAGGAGCGATGAGCTTGGACTGTAAGGCCTTACAGAGTGTTATTGTAGGTGCGTGTTGACTCCACGTACTGCATGAGGGTGAGCTTCATGGTGTCGGTATCCATGGCTGCCATGCCAACCTGCAGGCACGGCAAGTTAGCTGGCTGTAAATTGGCGGTCCACTGTGGTCTAGTCAGAGCCGCAGTGCTTGCCTCCTTGGCTCTGTTCTCGATAACTGCTACTACACACGCGCTTGCGGGCTGCCTTTGGTCGTCGCTTTCGACACCTCCTCTATGTGTGGTGTGCGAGGGGGGCCTGCGACCGCTTGTAGCACTCGGACCAGGACCAGTGCTTGTGGCCGTAGACGAGAGAGGCATGGCGGTGAAAGCGACGACCGCGAGGTCTCGTTATTTGCTTGTACTTTGATATAGGTCAGCTGCACGGGACGACGCCTCTGCATCGGCACTGGCTTTACAGCTTTCCTGAGTTTGAAATTTGGGGCCAATCCTTTTGCCGCCATCTGTGGGCGACCTAGCTCTGGTGTCATAACCGACATGCCTTGCTTCAACGATGGAACCCAAGTCACCTTAGGAATGCATCGACAGCAAGAACTCCCTTCGAAGCGTGTCGTGGTTGCTTTCCTGCGAAAGCATGCTGCACTGAGATATCACATTTTGTTTTGGCAGTGGCAACCATGCATGGTCATACGATTTGTACACTGACTGTTTACATGGTGAATTACATCACCAGATCTGGCTGTCAGCTTGGAAGTCTCTGTCGCTCCGGGAAGAAGCATCACAAATACTCATCTTTGTGTTTGCATAAGCAGCGTCATGCATATTCATCATCATGTTGTTTGTCAACGCTAATGCTTCATCAGTATCAATATCGTGTTATCAGCAATGAGCATACTCATCATCATGTTACTTGTCAGCGCTAATGTTCATCAAAACTGCTCAGGGCCAAGGTCAGCCAGCTGACAGCATACAGCGTACTCTTCTGAATATGATTACAGGCATGGCAGCAATATTGATGCAAAAGCATGCGTATGAACATGCAGACATGCATCACTTCAATGCAGACAGGTGCCTACTATGATGATTACCTGGCAAGCCAAATCATATGCCATCAGGCTAGGTATGAGTCTACAAACCTCTTGTTGTTGATGCAGCGTGTTGTCATCCACTTTCACCAGAAGACTCTAAAAACGCAAAGCACCAGAGCACCTTTTAAGCAAGTAATGGAGCTGCACACTTTGCTATGGGCATGTCACACCGGGCCTACCTGCAATTCAGTCTGCATGACGACATTGAGACCTTGCTGTCAGTGGACAGTGCAGTTCTGATACTGAGCGCCTCATCACATGCTCTGATGCAACTGGCCTGAACCTTCACCAACCATATTGAATCAGAATGCAATGTGCTGCTAAGCAGGCTCTATCAGCCATGGCTAGACAACGGCAAAGCAATATTGTTCCTCTGCTAGCGTAGGCCTGCTCAATCAGTGTGTCATCAACCAACATTGTGTTGCAGCACTCACATAACATTGCCAAATTTTCCTCGTGTTCGTTTTAGGCACGTTTCAAATCGTAAACAATTTGTTGCATGCACAAGCTGTTCTGAACGCCATACATTTACTTTCTATTGGCTGCTTCACAGTAACATAACTGTAAGTAGATCAACCTGCAACAGAAGAACATGGCTCTCTGTTGCACATGCCAATTGTCTTTGCAAGCACGTTTTTTTCAGCTTCAGAGACCTCTCACATGATAATTTTAGTTTCAGAGTTTCAGAACCTAACACATTTGCCACGGCCACTTGAAGTGCTATAAAGCTGTCTTTGCTTGCTTAGGACACTCAACACCCGGACAAGCAGACTTTGAGCAAATGGCCACTGACTCAGACCAAACTGGACTGGTTGTGCAGCTGTTGCGAACCCTTCACTGGTTGTAGGTGAAGGGCTTGCAGTGTAGATGCGCAAGCGACACCAAGCCAACAAATAGAAGTGCCGGGCAATACGTCCTGGACATGCGTACAGACGGCATCTGCTATATGAGTCGTGGCGGATCAGCTTCCTACGTAATAGCATACCACACCACACCACCAGACACAAAACGACGTATGGTATTCCGCATGCATGCTTTGCAAGCACCGCATGCAAGCGTATTTCGGCAGTCTGATGACTTGTGCAGGCGTATCGCTGCCTTCACGCTGTTCTGACTGATGCAACGAGTGCTCCAGTCAGCTTGGCAGGCTCCTAGGTGTCGTGTCTGCCTCCCCCCTACGATCACAGCAACCTCATCAACGAGAGTCAACGTCAGGTCGTGCTTGAGTCCTGCGTTTCTGCCACATCTTTTGTTTGGCTGGAGCAGACCTCCATCGAATTTGGGCACCTCGAAGCAGATTTTACCTGTGAGCTCAGCATTCCGACCCGTGGTCACTGCGGGACCTTCGGACCACATGCATACAAACAGACTTGCTAAAGAGGAGTCACCATATCTCCTGCAGCACCAGCACAACCCGGTCAGAGTCATACTGAACGTGTTTCGGTGTCATGTCACGTGTGTAAATTATGGGCGCGAACCGTGTGCACAGTATGAGTGCTGTGCTCTTTGTTACTCCTGCCCAACTCCCAGGTGGACTGGTACCCTTGGTCGACAGAGGCCTTTGACAAAGCCATTCAAGAGGACAAGCCAATTTTTCTATCAGTAGGGTACTCAACGTGTCACTGGTGAGGGCTGTGCAAGCTTCTGCCTGCATTTCTTGGTCTCTGCAGCATCCTGTAACAATCTCCCACTACAACTCATGATACATGCACCTGGATACACTCTTCAGTCTGATTGTGACATTCTTGCACGATGAGGCCTGCATTTCATTCAATTTTGCTGCTGCGTTGTATCATCTCATCTACGGCTGCCTAAGTCACCCCTAGCTGCTCTTTTTGCCAGTGTCTTGAGAGCTGTGCCAGGTTTGGCAGGACTCATCAGCACATTGCATGCAGGTGTCATGTGATGGAGCGAGAAAGTTTTGAAGATGATATTACTGCAGAGTTGCTGAATAACAGCTTTGTCAGCATCAAAGTGGACCGGGAAGAAAGGCCAGATGTGGATAAAGTCTATGTGAGCGCAACTGCTGCATCAACAGTGATCTGTACTGCTCTTCAACCACCTGTTGTCATATATCTTCAAGCTTTAACAACTGTAAACATACAAATCAAAGTGCTCTTACGCTTTTTTGCAGCAGATGCTGTCATGTCATGATTGACAGTGTCAGAACTCCCACAGTAAGCCGGCTTGGAATCATATGTGCTGAAAGCACATTCTTTTTGCTTTTGCAGATCTGCCAGCAACTCTGCAGAACCACTGGGTCGCTGCACCCAGACATGAGTGCATCATCCAAATGAGTTGTAGTACTCACAAGCTGCCAAACTTTTCTTCTTGCAGACACTCACCTTCCCTGCTGTTCCGCCTTCTGATGTTATTCAGACATCCTGACAAAGCCTAGAAAGCATACCTGATATGCTGTTGCGACTGCAGATGACATATGTGCAAGCCACCCAAGGTGGTGGGGGTTGGCCCATGTCCTGCTTCCTCACCCCAGACCTGAAACCCTTTCTGGGTGGAACCTACTTCCCCCCTCAAGATGCATATGGCCGGCCTGGCTTCAAGACTGTGCTGAAGCGCATTGCAGAGGTGTGGAAGCAGAAGAAGGATGACATCAAGCTGCAGAGTGCTGACAGCATGCAGCAGCTTGTGGACATGACCATTACTCAAGGCAAGTCATGAGTGACTTGCTGAAACCAGAGCATTGACGGTACCCTATCCCCAGTGTTATTTTGTAAAATGCATGCAACTGATGTGCTCTGGTTGCTGGGGCACACATCTATGCAAGCAAGCCTGGTTTCAGTTCTCAAGCACATCACTGCTTATCACTCGTGAACAACAGGACAGACAAGGGGTACACCCAAAGTCCATGCGTCATGACAAAGTCTTGCTGGCACGCATTGCTGGAGACGCTCAGTGTGCATTCCAGTGGCAACAAGCTCACTCATACATACACAGCGCAGTACCGCAGTAACCCACAACTTGGTATGCACTGCAGCGGAGCGCATCAGGCGTTTTACCACCTATTGTCATCCCAGTGCGAATGGGCAGAGCCTGTTGATGCTGTCACAGACCGTGTCGTGCAGGAGGTCAGCAGAGCCTGTCAGACAGGCAGGCAGTGATAGCCATGGACAGCTGCACCCAGATGCTGGCGGCACGCTATGATGACAAGCTGGGGGGTTTTGGCAATGCCCCCAAGTTCCCACGCCCCTCCGAGTTGAACCTGCTGCTGGTGCAGCACATCAGGACAAAAGCTGCTGGAAGCAGGGCAGAAGCTAGTGAGTGTCTGCTGCATATGTTTCCCCTCCCAAGCAGATTGTGCTGCTGAGATGTGTGTCTGTGCTTATATCACCTTCAACAGCCCAGGTCAAGACAGACCTGAATGAGCTCTTTCCCTGCTCCAGTTGTCTCCCCAAGACCCCTTTTCTACCTCCTCCCTGTTCTGCCAGGCCGCCTCTGATGCAGCTCCTGCAGGCAATCGACCAATCATTGCAGCCCACAAGCTCGCGCAGTGGTCTTATACACCCGCCGCTCGACATCGCTCCTGCATGACAGCCAGCCATGTCTCGCCTGTCTACGTCTTTTGGATTGGCCACAGCCGCCCTACAATTGGCTGGCAACGCATGAAATGCCTGATCAACAGTGGGTGTTATCACTTTGTGTGGTCAAGCAGGCCATGGGTACTCAAACAGCTTCAGGAATGGCAGAACAGATGTTGGCTGCTTGGCATAAGGATGATGCGCAGGGTATCCTCCCAGAAGTACAGCCACTGAAGATGGCAACATCTTCACTACCAAAATCTGCAGCTTAGAGGCATTTCTGCTCAAATTTGCAGCCGCCTCTAGATGCAGTGCATCTGAACACTAGCACAGTCATCTCTCATCCACACCTCTGATCTCAGAAATTACTATGCTGGTGTTCTCATGCACTGCACCTTGCTGTGTTCACCGCTGAAACAGTAAGGTGACTGCTCCCTGCGTCAATTGGAAGATTGGATCAAGAAACCAGAGAGAATCTCGCTTTAGTTGGAAAGTGTGGAGTGGGCAAAATTCAAAACAACCAAGCTGCAGTTAGAAAGAAAAGTATGGACTGGTTTCACTCTAAAACCCTAAACCCTGATGCCAGCTGTGAGTGCAAAAATCAAACCTGGACTGGTCTACATGCAGATCAATCTTTGGAGATGGCAACATTCACTTTGCAGCAGATGGCATCTGGCGGCATGTACGATCAGATCGGCGGCGGCTTCCATCGATACAGCGTTGATGAGCACTGGCACATCCCTCATTTTGAGAAGATGCTGTACGACAATCCCCAGCTGGCCAGCACTTACCTGGACGCATTTGCCTTGACTGGGGACCGCACATTTGCTGAGGTGGCACGAGGGATTCTGGATTATCTCAGGAGGGACATGACCCATCCCAAAGGCGGTATCTTTTCTGCAGAGGTACAGCTGCCACAGAGGCTTCAATGTACAAATTGCTCTTGGCGTAAATGTTTGCGCAGCAGCAATGGCGCTCCTATGACAATGTAATCTTTATGTCACTTGCTGCATTTGCCAGGTGTGCGCTGTCAATGTCATACCTAAAAACATACATGGCTTTACAAGGGCTTGCATCTGCTGCTTCAAGCCTTGATCAAGTCCCTGTCAGACACGAGCTTGCAAAAGAGCTTGTACCAGCTGGTTAGCAATGACTGCAATTCCTGTCAATTGACTCGATGCAGATCTTCACAAAGCCTTGAGTGACGCTCAAATCAATCTCCGCCTGAAGCATCACAAAGCGAGACCAGTGGATTGTCTATTGTCAATCATTCGCTAATGCAGGATGCAGACAGTTTAGACAAAGCTGGCACGAAGAAAGAAGGGGCTTTCTACATGTGGACATCACAAGAAATCAGAGAAGTTCTAGGTGACGCTGCACCACTGTTCATCTCCTACTACTACGTCAAAGACGAGGGCAATGCCGATTTGAACCCTCGCAGCGACCCCCATGGCGAATTTGGGGGGCTGAATTGCCTCAGGCAGGCTCAAACCCTACAGGAGACAGCCAAACAGGCTGGAGTCAGCGAAGAAGAGGCACGGCAAACCCTAGCAGCATGTAGAGAGAAGCTACATACAAGGCGAGGGCAGAGACCCAGACCGCACCTCGATGACAAGGTAAGCACACACACACACACACACACACACACGCACGCACGCACGCACGCACGCACACACACACACACACACCAACGGTCAGGAATTCGTGAGGAATGCATGACAACCTGTGAGAGACTTGACACAGCTGTAATCAGGTTGTAGAAACGCTTCACCGCTGTTTCGGTTGTTACCTGCGTTTATGTTGTGTTTGAGCAGCAACTGTGTTGGAGGAGGCAAGCCGTGTACACTTTCTTCACAAGGGCTGTCATCATGCAAGCTGCAGCAGCACTGGCTCTGCATTGCCAATGCCACAGGGATTGCTGCAACAGTGTGTAGAGAGGGACATCACAGCTTTGGGCTTTGGTTGTCAAAAGCTTGGTTGTCGAAGGTTCATAAGGTACCAAGACAGGCAAAGCGGTGTGGTGTTGCAGTACATCAGAACATGAGCTCTGCGATGCAGTGCAGATTGTGGCCGGGTGGAATGGGATGGCCATTCAGGCTTTTGCCTCTGCGTCAGTTGTACTGCAGCAGGAGGACCCACCCCAAGCCCCTGCCTTTCCTGTGGAGGGGTGCCCCCCCTCCACCTACCTGCAAGCAGCTATCAAGGTTCCCACTGTGTTTGTGTATTGTACTGAACTGTACTGTGTTGTAATGTACTGTACCATTACATACATGTGTCACACATTTACTGTACACTTTGTACAGGTGTCACTTGCCTAGCTCCATACCATGCTGCTGTCTAGTGCATGCCTCAGGGAAGATCACCCTCAATCCCAAACCCTCAACATTGACCTGAGCCTGACAGCTGGCAAAGCGCATTTTGTTCAGCCACATAAGTTTATGCTTGGTTTGCTGATACACCCTTCATGTATGTAATGGGGGATCTCAGCAGATGACTGGCAGATGACCTACGGCAAATGGTGCTGATGGAAAGAGAATGGTTGATCAAGGCATGGCGTGCTGACACGGAGTCAGACTGCTGCTGGCTTTGCCAATTTCTAAAACATCTCCCCAATGTAGAAACGCGTTTTTACTGTCCCCAGGCGTTTCTGAGTTTAGATTTCCAGTATAGGGATGACGCTTCTGACTTACAATAGATGTTTCAGGATTGAAAAGAGCTAAATGTCCCATACTGCTGTCTGTGTAGGCTGCTGAGTTTGTGCAGCAGCATCTTTGGGACGAGGCAACTGGACGTTTGAAGCGCAGCTTCTGCCGCAACCCCTCTGCGGTGCAAGGCTTTGCTGATGACTACTCCTACCTCATTGGTAAGCCTTAGTCACATCTTGCTGCTGCTTGCTGCTGTGTTGCAAGTCATGGCTGTGTGTTCATCTCTGCAAACTCTATGCGCTTTGTTATGGCAGTGTCAGCCCTGCATTATGGCAGTCGTACATTTTCAGATCTGGCAACTCCGGCACTATCTGAGGGAGTTGGGGGATGGAACACAGTTGAGGTGCAAGGGATCCTTGCCTTCTTGTGCCTGCCCAGGCACCAGCCTAATGGCGGTTGTCAGGTTGCACGTCAGCTCTGGCCAACAGCCACGCCACAATCTGCTCTACCTAATGTGAATAAGTGAGCATCACATGAGCAAAACGCCTGGGCAAGAGAGATGAGTCAGCAAATGGGCCCTTAAAGTACTACTGCTTTGCAGGTGGGCTTCTTGAGCTGTACCAAGTGACAGGGGAAACTAAATGGCTGCAGTGGTGCCAGAAGCTGCAGACCACGCTTGATGAGCTGTTCTGGGACCAGACTGCTGGTGAGAAGGTGCATGCATACTTTGTTTCATTTCGCTTGTTGTCAACTTTTGTCACAACCATACCGATTTTCCCCCGGTCCACAAGAAAATTCAATATCTTGGTCCCAGTTTTGTTTGCAATACAGTCCACCTGTACTATCAGCACAGAATGAGTATGGCGCAACTTCTGTGGTGAGATTGCTGCCTGCGAATGAATCCTGCTGCTCTGCCCTGTATGAGCTGCAAAGCATTGCATACTCAATTCCACATTGACACACACAAACAATTCGTCTTGCAACCTGTTATTGCTTCAAGTGTTTTCTGAAGGCTTTCAAGGCTCCCTAGAGCATTGTTTACTTCATCCAGCTCTGCTTCCTTTCACATGCCACATGTTGGCCATTGCTTCCATGCAGCTATGCGTCTACTCAGTACTTTCTTTGTGCATGAAAATTCCATGGCCAGGGGTCACAACTCTGCATGAACACGTGAAATCACACCCACAATGCAGTGCAATATTTAAACTACCATTCTCAGGAGCATACTTCTCGGCAGCTGGGGATGACCCTTCCATTCTGATGAGGGCTAAAGAGGACTACGATGGGGCCGAGCCTGCCGCTTCCTCCATTGCTGCAGCAAACCTCTTCAAGCTAGCTGCCCTTGTTTCTGGAGAGGCTGGCCAAAGGTATGGGAGCTTATGCCCAGAAAGGTCACATCATTGCAGTCCTGTCAACTTCGTTTTTAATTTATTTGACCTGGGCCCAACAATAATTTGCGACGTTGAAAAAGGCCGATATGGAATTGTATATGCTGCTGCCGACTCCTTCGAAAGTAGCTACCCTTGGCTGGCCCAAGCTCTGGTCTGTTGTCGGCATGCATGTGAGTGCGTCGTCAACAGCATACTGCAGTACCCTGCTTATGTCTGTCAGTATGTGTGACATCGAAGTTGCTGCATCAAGGGAAAGATGCAATGAGCAACAAAGTGCTAACGTCTCTGCGTGCACAGAAGCGTAGCCCATAGGCTTGTTTCCTGGTGCATTGCATAATCATAGGCTTGAACTGGCTGTGCTGTGCATCAATCTCTAGTGCAGCAAGCAAGCAGCCAATGAACACTTGCATTCAGCCATCCAACAACAACTCGATGCCTGAAACAATAATTCATCATTTGATCAGTTGTGTTCAGCCTTCCTGCATGCCATTGTTGCTTTGCTCACACAGTCATACCCTCACCTTGACTCATACATCAAGGCTCTCATGGCAACCGAACAGGTACCGTGAGCAGGCAGAGAAGACAGCAGCTGGGTTTGTACAGAGGCTGCAGGAGATGGCCCTGGCCATGCCCCAGATGTGCTGTGCCCTCTACCTTCAAGCCCTGAGCCACCCTCGCCAGGTTGGCTGCCAAGTTGTTCTTTCTGATGTTAAGAAGTGTCCTGATGTGGCACAAAATATATGCGCTCATCATTGTTCAGTTGTGTGTGTTCAGTTGTGTATCAGTTGTCGATTCGGTTGTGTTTAGTCTGCAAGAAAGGTCTCACTGCTACCACTCTCGGCTTGCCTGAAATCAATCCGACAGTGCACTGTAACTCTCTGCTGTGGTAACTCTCTGCTCGGTAACTGCTCGGTAACTGCTCGGTAACTCTCTGCTGTTGGTCTGATCCTGATCTGCCTGCTGGTCAGCGGCATCATGCACACCTGTTACCGACTTCACAGTCAATGCATGCCAGTTCATAAGGGCATGCGCCGGCACCATCACTCATGTTCATTCTGCAACCCTGGTAGGATGTTGTTCTGCAATCCTAGTACGATGTTGTTCTGCAGCCCTAGTAGGATGTTGTTTTGCAACCCTGGTAGGATGTTATTCTGCAATCCTAGTAGGATGCTGTTCTGCAACCTATAGGATTACCTTTGCTGTGTTCATCTCCTCCTGTAGCACAGACTAGGACATCATAGCAAGGCAGTAGTAAGTCCTTACTGAGGAGCTTGTTGCAGGGTTACAGCAATGCTCGCTGGATGAGCTGCATGCATTGTTGCATGTACAGTGTGCTTGAGTGTTTACGATGCGTAGAAGGACAACTAAGCAGGCAGTGCTTGGGTCGTGATAGCAGGTCATCCAGATGCACTGCCTTTGTTCTTGTGACTCTATGTTATGGACCATCATATTAGTCTTCCTTTGCAATAGCATACACACTCACCCATCTTATGCAGGTCATTGTAGCAGGAGCACCAGATGCACCAGAGACTCAGGCTTTGTTGGCAGCTGCCCATGGGAGCTTTGCCCCTGATAGACTGGTCTTGCCCATTGATCCTGCCAATCAAGCCAGCAAGGTCTGGTACCAGCAGCACAACCCAGAAGCCTGGGCCATGATAGAGGGTGCCACCAAAGAGGTCTGCATTCCTCTCCTGGGCAAAGTGCAATTTTTTGGGCACAAGGATGAGCTACTCATGCTATGCACAAAGGTTTGCTTGCCTGTATAAATGGTGTTTGGTTGACCCAGCAAGGGGGTTTGGGTTGAGGTGTGCGGGAGGATGATTTTTGTTTTGTACGGTCTGAAAGTCAGCACTGCTTCTGGACTGCTCCCTGTTGTTTGAGAACCTTGGGCTGCAGCACAATCAACAGGGCTTGCATGTGGGTGACAGCAGTCTGCATGTCTGCAGGCAGGAGCAGCAGCCAGGGCCTTTGTGTGCCAAAACTTCACATGCAGAGCGCCCACGACTGATCCTAAGGCCTTGAGTCAGCTGATGAGTGAACCTCCCTCTACCGGCCCTCCCAAGATTACGCTGACAGAATTCAATCCTGTCAAGTTGACACCATGACACCTTCCCCTGTCACAAGGCATTGCAGGTCTTTGTGTGGAGTGGCACCCAGGCATTGATGAGCAGCTTTTAGGCGATGGCTGGATGGAGCTTTCTGATTGACAGAGCACATCATAACAGCTCTTGACAGGATTAACATCTGCAACAATCAGGCGCCTTGTGAGGCGTTCACTGTCGGCCTGCCATGCAGAAGTAGTGGCAGAGATGCAGAGCAGTACTTTTCTTTACATTGCATACTATGTGTTCCAGCTGGCACATTGAATGTTCCTGCAGGCATCTTGTTTAAAACCTGTTTTGAACACTTCACTGCATTCCCAAATAAGGCATCCAAGTTGCATGTACTGCAGTCAAGTGGTTGACGGTCGTGTGAGTTCGATTTGAAGTCAAATTTGCAGCCTAAGAAACCATTGTATTCACGTGAGTTGTATTTACATGAACGGTGAGACAAACGACCAGTGCAGAAGAGCTCACACTTTCATTGCAAGCTGTCAGCTTTGCTATGCACACAAAGCTTGGAAATCTCCGTCTTGCAAGTTTGGCTGAAGCATCCGTGCTGCTTCATAGCCAGCTAGCACACATGCAGCAATTGCAGCCTAAGGTGGAGGAAGCATGTCCAGGATTCTATATGCCTCAGATGCGTGTGATTCAAACGAGCCATCGACAGCTGATGAGTAAACAGCATTCATCATCATCATCATATTATGAAGCGGTGTTACCTTTGAGGGCACATTCAATTCTTCAAATGGACCTCAGGAACAGGTGCAATAATGTTCTGGAGAACTGCTTTGAGTTGAGCTCACAGTAATAGCCTATGTGCCACCATGTAATGCTGAGACTGTAATGCTTAAAGGGTACCCACAAAGTGTGTGTTGACCCAAAGGCACAATTCATGCCTGGTTGATTATAGATGAAATGTTGAACCTGAAGCTGAGCTCTTTTTTAGATGGTTCTGATGGCTGCCAGCCACAGGGCAACACATTGGTCACTGACACGATTGCTAAGATTTCAAGCTGATTTCACTTCTGGAACAAGAAATGGGTGACAACCAGTCAATGTTGTGTAGTTGTAGTTGGTACAAGAATGTCACAGTGATGTCACATTACTGCCTGGCCACTTGCATGTACAATTGACTACCCATCTGGAAGAGTGGCAGAGCCTAATGTTGAAGCCTCCCTAGATGCTCAGCTTTGCTAGCAAAACGCCATGGCTTGCAGATCACGTTTTCACTCATAAGATGCTGTAGAGACCTCAAGCAAACAAAACACCAATCCGATGCCTCTAGCTGCGGACTGCTCAATTGGTACGTCAGTGCCCATCATACTGTGACCTGTTAATCATTGATCAGGTGGTCTGATGGACATTTATCTGCCTGGTTTGATGTAAAGACACCATGTCAACTGCATACAGCTACGACAGCTGTGCATTGCTGTCAGCAGTCAGACATTCAGTCATTGCTCCTGTAATCCATGCAAGCGTCTTTCAGCCTTGATCCACTCCAGGCCGAGGTTGAAGTTGCCTGGTGGCTGCAGTGCATCTCCACCTGCTAGGGAAACACCCACACTGATGACACGCTTTGCATTGATTTCGGTCCTCTGCTCAACAAGCTGGCCCTTCCATGTGAGCAGGAAATGCCGCAAGGGTATCGCCACAGTCTGCCACTGCCCCTTCCTGCAAAATAATATCCACTTGGCAACTGCTGATACATGGTTTGAGCCCAGTGCTAGATTTCAATCAAATGTGAATGAGGTTGTCAGATCATGTGCGTACTTGCGTTCATATGTACTTGCACAAAGTTTGGGTTGGGTCAGCAGCAACAGACACTGAGCACACATGAGAAGCAAGGAACTGGTGTGTCGACTGGCATATTTAGGAGGGCAGCAGCTATGCACTGGTAACTGAATTCGCCAATACATGCATGTCATGCATTGCCTGGCACTGCAACATTTTGCCAAGCCCATGTTGCTGAGCTCTGTACATTATGGTTTGTCACACAGTATGGCAAGATATGCTTAAGGCCTGGCTGCATCTGGAAGCATGTATCTCAGTTGACATGAGATGCAGCATTGCTCACCTAGCAAACAGGAAAGCTTGCCACACATCATGTGATCTGCCGCCCACCAGCCAATTCTCAGTTCTCAGGTTGGCGATGTACTTGCGGCCATCCCCTTGCACCCTGAACACCACGTGATCATACTCATCTATATCCAGCTGCTCACCAGTTTCCTGCAACACAACACCAATGACTAATCAGCCTAGGCTTGTTCCCTGACTTTTGCTCGTCTGCATTGATGTTGTTCACAGCATGGCCTGGCAACAGCAGGCCTGCAGGAAGTTTTTGTATCCTAAAATTGTACCAGAAATAGTAACAGAGACTGACCACAATGGACCAAAATGGATTACAGCAGCATGCAGCACAGCACAGCACAGCACAGCACAGCACAGCAGTTGCAGCACTCACCACAGAATTGATGCCAACAAAGCCACTGCGCTTCATTCTGGTTCCGCTGGGATTTGCCACCTCAGTGGAATACCGCCCTGAGAAGCATGCGGTCTCCTACATGCACTCATGAACTCAGCTTGTGTGTCAGACATCAGTGCCTGACTGTATTCCGAGACGCAGAAGTTGTTGTTCTGCAAAGAAACAAGATGTATAGCAACAATGGCAAGACGTGCTGCATGTGGGGCTGACACAGAACAAACAAGAGCATTCGCAGTGTTGTACAGTGTACACCGAGTTAGTTCTGATCATCATGACTACATAGATTGCAATCTGTCTACTTTGGCTGCCAGCAGCAGACACTTGCACACGTAGATGTTGCATGTAAGGAGCAAAGGCAGTACCACGTACAGGAGGTGTCTGAGACAATGCCAGTGAAGCCTCTGATTGACCTCCAAACTCTTGATCGGAAAACGTGCTCCATCTGGCCAAGTCTTTGTCTGTCTTGAAGGTGAAAAGAAGCTTCTCTGAAGGTGGGATTGGATTCTGAACTGCAGCATATTGCGTTGTGAGGTGCCATAGTGCAGACCTCAAAGTGAGTGGAATCACGGCGGGGCGCACCTCTTTCTAGGTATTGCTTGGTAGCTTGGGCGAATCTTTTGAGCATGGCTGCCGCAGGGAGCGCTGTTTGCGCAGGCAAACCGTCAGAGCGTTCGAAGCTGCTTCTGCAGTTGGCAGGTCGAAGCTTACTCGTGGACCAGTCGGTAACCGGCAAGAACTGAGGCAAGAACTTGCAAGCTGATCCCGTTAACTATCGAATGACAAAGATGTACCAGGTCTTTGCGGCAGAGTGCTCCCTGACGCTGTGGCAGCGAGTTTGTAATATGAAACGTCACTGTGGTGCTCTTGTCCTCAATGCGGTTGTACGAAATGGTTCCCGAGCGTTGACCTAAGTTTTGCTTGGGCGCTGCGGCCTTGAAGGCGAGGGTGCAGAGTACTTTCCCTTACTGCAAGCCCATAGGCTGTCGCATCGGCGTTCAGGCTTCCAAACAACATCGATCGTGATCACGGAATTTGGGCATACAGATCCTTGAGGCTAGCTTATCGGCGGTTTGGAGGCATAAGTTGGATTATGTATCGGCGCGAAGCAACCTTTCTGGTTCGTAGGTCCGTTCGCAAAATGCGACGTCTGGTTTCAGCTGAAGCAGCGTGCATGCAGCATCCCGTCAGCTTTGTGTGGGATCTTTGATATCGCCATTTGTGTTCTGCGCAGGGTTGCACGTGATATGTCAAGAGATAATGCTTACATCGCCCCCGCCACCAATGGCTTGCTCCATACGGACAACTTTCTTGCCTCGCCCAGCATGCACGGTCCGGGTGGTCAACCAAGCGGAACGCCGGTCGTGAGTCAGACGTCAGTCACCCCATGTTTCTGTTTCCCTCTACTATGTTGTAGCTAATGTACAAACGTTAAATTCGATACCCCGGTGCGTGTGCAGGGTCAAAAGGCAACCTTCTCGGGACAATTCCCCGTCCAAGTGAGAACAGACCTTCAAAGACAGCCTAGCATCTCAAGGTAGTAATGCAGACACCACTGCATCAAGCAACTCTTCCAATGTCAGCTCCCCACCTTCAGCAACAAAAGTCACAGATAGCACTGATACAAAAGGCTTCCACACAATCAGGAGCATCGCACTACCTACCAACACCCAAATCACAGGCTTCCATGCCATGAGACATTTCAGTGCTGGAAGCAAGCAAGCAGGCAGTTTCGAGCTCAGAGACCAGAATGACACCAGCAGAGATACAGCTGCAGCAGCAGAGGCAAAGAATGCAGAGAAAGGAGTTGCCAGCAGGTCCACCAGAAAAGATGCCTCAGATACATGCAGACCCAGCGAGGCAGCACCTACAGCATCTGAGGTAAACATTCACCTCCTCACTGAGTTTCATGCTGAACGCTGCACGCTGGCTACCACAATGGTGCCATGCTTTTGTCAAAAGTCTGTATACAGCTTGGGTCATAAATTTAGGTCTAGACTGTTGCATGGCTGGAGATTGCAATGTACATTGTAACTTCCATTTGTAGCAGCATCCTGAGTCAGCATGCCCTAGGGGATTGCACAATCAAATTTGAAAGCAACAGCTTCGGAATTTTGCTGTCAGCGGGGTATAGCAACTTTGAACCTTTTGACGCAGTCGAAGACGCAGTCAGCAGTCACCAGTCTGCCGTCAAAGTCAAAGTCAAACATCAGAAGGCACCAAACTCTGGCAAATTTTCATGAGCTGGCAAGTCCACTGCACTACTGTGCATATGCAACAGGTTGCACAGAAAACAGAGGTTTGCTGACTGAACAGGCTCTCCCTCTGTCAGAGGAAAGCCTGTTCAGGCAGCAAGCTTTTGTGTCTTTCTGTGGAATCGCTCTTGCTGCTTGGCTGTTGCTTTGCTGAAGGAAGTGGATACTACAGGTGCCAGCTGTCTTGTTCTGCCACGAACGTTGACCAAGAAAAACCATTCTTTCCTATGCCTTTTGCGTGCCGCACAGCTGCCAAGGTAAGGCTGTGTCTCCAGCCCTGTTTTGCTGGTACAGTGCTGTTGTCTTCACCAATCAGTCATGAGCGCTACAGTCGTTTTCCGTGGCAGTGAGCCCGCACACAGAAAGGTGTACCGATTGTCTTGCTGCACCTGTTCGCACCGGGGCATCGCATCAGCGATCCGCTCACAGTACTGTCGCAAACCTGGACACCTCAAGCCTCGGACCTAAACTTTTGACTCAAGCTGTATGCATCAAGTGTGTGCAAGAGCTTGTTGCATGTTGCTTCAGATCATGCGTTGTGCAACTGTTTCTTTTTCCCAACCCTTGCATCAAATCCACGCTTGGAGACCAAATCTAATGGCGTTCATACCTGAAAAGACCCTGGCATAATGCACATTCTCACCTGCTGCGTGCAGTCTGTGCCAAGGAATGTGAAGGAGCAGGGACTACATGGCAGTGTGAAGGATGCTCAGGGCAATCTGCAAGACGCCAAGAACCAGCAGGTTGGCAAGGACTCACCTGGGGGCCCTAAGCTGTGCCACACCTCAGCCTAAGCTGCATCATTAGAGGCTGCTTCTGTTACCCCATCGGTCAGTCACCTTGCACTGTCTCATTGCTTCTTCACTAGGTTTCTCTGTGGATTTGGAAGGATAGGGTTGTCAGGGTCTAACCTCAAACCCATACTTGATGTCAGATTGCAGATTAATTACCTGCAGGCCGACCATAATGGGAAAGGTCTAGATGGCCTGGTCATCCATAGATCCAAGTGAGGCTGTTGCTTTGTGCTAAAACATGAATCGTTCATTGCTCACCTGCTTGGAACAATGCTGCGTCAGTGTGTGTGTACCTGCATCAGCGCTCATTACAGCAAGTACCCAATCTACCTACCACCATGCCATACACAGTCATGGAGTGCATGTCCATGCCCATGGGTGTGCTCAACTTGCCACTGCCACTCATGATGTGTGATCCCTGCATCAATGCAGCAGGCGTCACACAATACAAACAGTGTTGCTTCATGAATGACAGTTTGATTTCTGGCTGCAGTTTTGGCAACAGCCCAATGAATGGAAACCTGCACACAGCATGGCAGTCTATCTGTTCAAGGGCTGGCGTGCCAAACTACGAACCACAGGCTCTACTCATGCAGACACCACCAATTCCGAGTGTCAGGCGTGAATGCTAACTCAGGAAAACTACCCTGGTAACCGAGCGCGAGCGAGCAGGGGGGGGTGGCAGATTTGTGGGGAGAGGGGGGCAGGCAGGAGTCACAGCCATGCCCAGCAAGCTGCTGTCATCCCCTCAAGGTCAAGCTCATCACCCTGTCATCTCAGGGATGACTCCAGGGATGATCCACTCCCTGCTTAAGACATGTGACAGCAATGAAGGCAAAGCAGTTTGATAACAAAAGTGATGGATGACATTGATCACAGTGTACTTCATCCTTGACTCATGTATACTAGAAGCCTGCTGTCATCATCATCTGATCTGAGATGACAGCAGTCGGAAGGCTCTTCCAGTAGGTCTCAGTCCTGTCATCCTGCGTGAGATTAGGTAGACTTTTCTGCATTTGGTAGACTTCAGCCAAGGATAAGAGCATTAGCAAAAGGATCAAGATTTTTTCCCCATCTTCTTAGGCCAAGCTGTACCAGTCTGGCATTCAGCATGTCAACACATTGTCATCCTGTCATTTAAAGGATGTCATCTGTATATCTATTTTTGGGCTTCTGGATAGACCTCATCCATGTTTCAAATCTGTACTGTTGGTACTTTCATCCAAGGACTAGAGCGTTAGCGAATGTGCAATATCGATTTTTTTTCCATCTGATGCAGCTGTTTTATTTGAAATGGTATGCATCTGTTGAGATGAGCAATTGTCATTTCTAGATCATTTTTCACATCTGTGGTGAGAATCATCTAGGATCATGCAACAATTCACTGCTTTTGGTAGTGTCATCAAATGGATGGAAACGTGAAAGATCGTAAAACTTCCAGCACTTTTCACCCCTTTTTCTTAGCCAAGCTGATCAGTGTTCTGCATGTCTTAAGCTTGTCATCCTTTAAAATCTAGAGAAGGCAACAGTTATTAGATGATCAATTCTTTTCATCTTTGGCAACACACATGCTCAATCAAGCTTGAAATTTCTGCTTTAGGGTGGTTCATCCAAGGTTGAGAGCGTTAGCGACAACAAAAAAATCTGAAAAGAGTTTCATCTTTTTAGGCCAAGCTGTGCCACAACATCATTCAGCATGTCAGCAACTTGTCATCCTGTCATTTTCAGTGAGATTAACTTCTTTTCTATATTCTTGTGTACATCATTAGGGAAACTCATCCAGGGTTCTGGCATGATTTTTATGCTTTTGGTAGGTTCATCCACTGAGTATAACGCCAGCAAATTTACAATCTGGGTATTCTCTTGCAAGGTAAGGAGCGTTAGCGAATGTGCAATATCATCCTCTCTTTTTTCATAGGCCAAGCTGTATTAGTCTGGCATTCTAAATGCCAGCACTTTGTCATCCTGCAAGGGTGAGCAACTGCCATATTTGTGTACATCATTAGGGAAACTCATCCAGGTTCAGGCTTAGATTTTATGCTTTTGGTAGGTTCATCCAATGTTGACCGAGCGGATTTCCGTACTAAGCTGTTGCTACTCAATTTTCCCGGGCGCTTTGCGCGGTCACATGAATCCTCATTTTGTTACATTGACCTAAAAGCAATTCATATGTTTGCACCAGCTGCAACACATGCACAGCTGATATTACAATCTGATCATTTCTTTGACCCTGACTGTATCCCCATTTGCACCTTGCCAATTGGCTGATGGACATGCCGAGACTTTGAGTCATCTATTGCTGCTAGTAGTATGCCATAGCTGTGTTCCCTATCCCAATATTGCTATAGGAGTTTACATAGTATCCTGCTTGTACTCTGTAGGACAAGGCTGGTGAGTGTGGCTGCTGCGCCAGCACTCCTGCATGAAGAATGCACCTACACCAGTGGGTCACCCAATGAGATTGTTGGTCTCATCTGCTAAAAAGTGAAGCACTGATGCCAAATTATTGGCTCTGCGCCCTGGTTTTGGAGACGATGCAATCATACTCACGCTCAGGACATGGCCATCAGCGGGTCATGCTTTTCGCCAGGCAGCAAAGCCAGACACTTGGTCAGCCAACTAGGGTCAGCAAACTAGCGCTTATCAATGTTCTGTTATAACATTTATCTGTTGTCAGGTCCAGTGTTGAAGAAGACTGCCTACATCTGTGACTGCCAGGCTATTGACATGACTATTTGTGTTACGAGTGGTCTGCATATGCTATTTTTGGTGAGCATTGCAATGAGCAAGGCATGTGTAGGTGGTCTTTTTCTTTGATGTGCCTCAGGTTGTAATCTGTCAATCTGTGTCCTTGGTAGATTGGACCCCAAGTACACGTTCCAAAGCATGCACTGGTTTGCAAAGCCCGGTGAAGTGCCTGGATAACAGCAGATTCATTGTGATACAGCATACATTCAAGCAAGGTTGTGTTAGGCCGTGCCTTGCACTGAGATGCATTGAAATGCATCTCGGAGGTTACGTGTACAGCCATGGCAAGTAAGCACACAGTGCCGCTAACTTGAAAGCTGCTGAGAAACATTCATAGTGTCTGTAGCGGACTGTCAGTCCAAGGCTGACAAGCTGACCGCCGGCCACGAGTACAAGCACAACGCATCTACAGCTGAAATTGGAGGTTGTGTCAGCAACATGAAACGCCCTCAGAATGCATGTTGAGGCTCTTGTCCAGAGTGCAATCAGGCGTAGGCAGGTGCTAGTCCAAAAATACAGGCACGTGGCAAACAGGCTCGTGACCGGCGCGCTGAGGCATGTTTTCCTGGTTGTCCGCAGTGGCTGGAGTCCCTGATGTGTACATGACAAATGGAAAGCCGCCTACATTGGGGGCAACCCCAAAATGTTCAGGGCACAAGTGGCACGGCCCAACAGCAAGCAATCATGCAGGCATACAGATATGCATTGCAGTACGTACTCGCATTGCGCACCCATGTCAACCGCATCTGGCCCAGCTAGCCAGTGAAAGTCTGAACAACAAGGCAGCATGAGTGATGTCCAAGAGCATCCAGTGTAAACTGCATTGGCTGTACATGCAATGCAAAATGTGCATGTCTACACCTCACATACAAAAGTGTGCAAGACAAATCAAGGAAGCATCACAAGCAAGGAGGTCAAACAGGCATACATCATCAGCTGATTGCCGGTTGATAATGCCCTCACCATTGCCAAAAGAAGGCTGTAGACCTGCTCCCCCTGTTGCGTGTTGCTGTACATACTGCCAATTGGTGTTGCTGCCTATTGCCGTTACTGTCACCACTGCTTTTGTCACTTCCGCTGAGGCGTCACTTCTGCTGTCGCTGCTCTTGCTGCTGGATGAGTCATTGTTGCTGCTGCTGTGGCTGACATAGGCTGTAGAAAGGCACTGCATTGTGCCACACAGTGCGGGTGACATTGTGCAACAAGAAGATGCAACGCTGTGTGTCAATAAGTTGAGTGTGCCATTTGGACAAGTGACCCGAGGCAGTGATCCCACGAGCGGTGACCCCACAAAAGCAAACACAGGGTAAACAGGAGCAAACTGTAAATTTGTGGTTGCTTACTTTAAACTGATCTGTCTTGGTAGATGGTGTTGCATTGGCTTGTCAGAGAAATACCTTCAAAGTCTTGCCAGCCTTGACAGAAGGCTTAACAGTGCTGGACAACTCACAGCCAGAGTTGATGGCCCATACATATCGAAAAGCAAGAAAACCTGAGGTAGCTTCTGAAAGCTACGTCACGATTTCTCATTTCTGAGTTGCAGAGGGTTGAACCAGCTCATATGTGTGTGATGTTCCATATGTGCATCAGTTATTGCTTGCAAGTAACGCAATTTGCCACTCATCACCCTGTTGAAATGTTACCGCGGCTCTTTCCGAAACATGTACAGCCACTGTTGTAACAAACAAGAACACCAGGAATGCAGACCTTCTACACCAAACAGATGACAGCTGTAGGAGATGATCGCTTGTTTGGCTTGTTTTACAAGAACACGATTGGCATAGGCTGACAGGCACCTTTGGTGGAATGCTTGCCTTACAAATGCATCGACTATTCATCGACAGGTTTTGCAAAAGTGCAAAATGTGTCAACTGAACTTGTCATGCGCTACATCCAGTAGCTGTTGCATGCATAGAGCACTTGTACAATGTGTCGAAAGATGTTTCATACAACAAACATATGCTGACGCACCGCTAAAGCAGTCAAGCACGCCTTCATGAGCTGAAGAACAGGTGACATAGGCAAAAATGTAATTTATCCGGTACCTTATCACCGCAATTGCGCGCTTGTACATTGGTAAATATTCAGCCCGAGTCGTTCCAGCTTGAAGGTTTGACCAGCGACTGGACGGCAAAATTATGAACAGGTATATGTTGAACAGGTCGTGGGCATGGCAGTTTGAAACAGGATACAGCAAGTTGGTGGCCAAGTCCGCTGGCCTGGAAATGTTCCATACGAACGATGAGTGATGATTGAGTCTGCCTAAGAAGCCACCTTAGTCATCTGACAAGTCGTCAAGTATCATCAAGCGGATCAACGTGTTGCAAATGCACCTTCAGAACGACAGCTGCGGTCATTCTTATAGGCCTGATGTCGCTTCAGCCACTTAGCACGTCTCCAGTTAACGTCGAGAGTTGAACTGCCCACATCTGTACAGAGGCCTTGCCGGGTTGGACAAACGTCTGTGCTGACCCGCTGCGTGTGGCGATTCCGGATAAAGTATGTGCAGCGCTTACTACCTATTGCCTCGTGTCATGGTAAATCAAGCGCGGCCACCGTGCCACCAGGACACCCTACCTCCCAGTTGCCCCGAGGAGTACTCCACTAGTGGTGTGGGTATGCCAATACAGTCCTTTAGTATATAGTATGCCAGACCTTGTCGGCTGCACCGAGCACAGATATGAGCAAGCAGAGATAGGTTTGCAGTATAGCAATGCGGTGCACTCCAAAACTAACACAGAGTCCAGGACGCACCTCAGTACGTTCTCTCTCTTTCTGTGTGTTTTGGTCTGCAAATGTTTTTCTCAGCCTTGGAGTCCCAGTTGGCGACTGTGGTTTGCGCTCAGCCAGAGCGTTTGAATTGCCAAGCAGTGCAAATATTGCTTGCAGGTTGTGCAAGAGTTTGCGGGATTTAGCACAAGACCCTGGGCTTGGTGTGTTTACCTAGTAGCGTGTGTGTTTTCCTGTGGCTTATTATGGGTCTTCCGTCACTATATCCCCCAAACCCGCCTGTGGATGATGTACCAATGCCCTCTTTCAAAGGCGCAGTATGTCCAAGCAAAGGTATTCGTGTGTTGAGCTCCTGCTTTCCCCTACTTATCTCTGTTGTGGCTGATCAGACTTTCAGTACGAGGGACTAGCTTGCTGTCCAAGATTTCTTGAATTAGCTTGCTGCATATTGCTGCTTGTTATAGCATGCATTTCACACAGCGCTGTGGAACTCCTCATAGCAGCTTGTGCATCATAGCATTGTAGCTCTTGTCAAATGCAATTGCTTGTATATACCTAGGCAGGCCCAGCAGCCTTACTAGTAAGCGTGCAATGATGCTGCTGCAGCTGCTGCTGCTGATGATTACCGCGTTTATCTTCAATTGTAGCAATTAATACAGCTGTGTACTTGTCACACAGCGTTCAGTGACAAGTGGCCTTGAACGTCCTGAATATCAACTTAACACATTCCTTGTGCTGCAGCTGGTGACTGGACAGCAGCAGTTGCTAAAAGTGCAGGCTCTGCCAACTCTGCACCACTCTGGCGTGAGGACATATCAGGTTTGTTTTCAGGCTGCTACATAAACTGCTGCTCACACACCTGTTGACAAAACAAAGTCAGAGAAGACGGCCTGTTTAGGCATTCTGTCATGAGGCAATGCTCGTACCTATCTCAAGTTGGCATGTGCTGTCCGGTCAGCTTGCTGGTGAGACACACGGGTGACATGCCCGGTGTGTGCAAATGTAGGACTCCACCAGCAGTTCACAAAGGAGCATTCAGCTGCTCATGATTGTGTACATCTATGAGCCAGCCGCAGATACCTTTGTGGCAGTACCAGACATGCCAGCAGACATCCTCCTGCAGATACGCACTGCCATTGAGGCTCTGCAAGCCATTGAGACAGGTGAGCTCACCTTACCCTGCCTTGCCCTGCCCTCCCACTGCCCTGCCTTGCTCTACCCTTCTGCAGCTCTGTCCTGGCCTGCCCTCCTACTGCCCTGCCCTGGTTCGCCCTACTACTGCTCTGTCCTGCCCTGTTCTCCTACTGCCCTGCCCCTGCCCTGCCCACTCTGCGCCCTGCCCGTTGACTTCTGCCTGCTCTGCCCTGTACCTTTGAGTGATGCTGCTTCTCACATACTGATGCCCTACCTCAAGTCTGGCCTGCAAAGCCATGCCCTGCCTTTGTCCTGCCCTGCCTTGCCTTGTCCCTGCCTGCTTAATCATCTCTTTGAGCTGAACCTGTAGCTCCAACCTTTGACATGTCCATCGTTGGTCCTGCATTGAGACCTCACGCCTAGTAGCTCCTTCACTAGTCCAAGACATCAGTATCACACCGTTTAGCTCATGCCATATGCTGTTTCTACACTTCTTAGGTCTGTCGTACTAATAGGCCTTACAAGGATGCACAAGACAGGCTGCTCTGTAGAGACAAGACTTTTCCTGCTCATGATAAGCACGTATCTAGCTCATCATGAGCTGAAAAGCATTAAAAATTTGTCATTAGGTGGCCTATGTATCAGCAAGGTTGACTTCTATGTCATACAAACTTTGCTGCCCTTCTCACCTGTACTGGTATCAGCCTTGGTGTCAGCATGCACACTGTACATTTCACTGTGTCATGAGCGTTTTCTATGCAGGAGGTGAATGGACAGAGTTCAATCCGGCAGCAATCTGGTCACGAAAGCTACGAGCACAGCTGTATGGCTACAACGATATTGCAGTCGGGCGGCCCAACCTTCTGCGCATGACAGCTCACCTCATGAGCTACCCCATCTACACTGTTCAGGTGGATTCCCAGCTGCTCAACCACATTGCTGGGCTGCATCAGAATCAGCGTGCAGTGAAGTCTGTTGCCAATGGCTGTTCCAGCAGCAATTATGTCATGCCATAAGATTTGTGCTGCATCCAAAAATGAGATGACTCGAGTATCATTTGGGGTTGTGCATCAGGCCAGACCACGTTGTCTGTTCTCCTGTGACTTGCTGCAATGCTTTTAAATGTTATCTCATCTATAGTATATATATGTAATTACGTCAAATTTGTAGTACAAAGTTTTATATTTTTTCGTCGTTATGCTACAATTGTATGAGAGTTTAATTGTCTGCAAGTCTGTGCATTGTGCTTGCATGAGTGTAAGTTCTGTCGTCTGCCATGCTCGAAAGCAACCATGCTGTGTGCGCTGTGCAGTACATGGAGCTGGCGTTTGAGATATATGCAGGATGGTACTGCTATGCAGCTGTGCTATACTTCATCTCTATCGCATCTTGTTTTCTGGGAGTAAGAGCGCTGTATGTTAAGCGTTTGGAGCTGTTCAAGACCATCCAGCAGCAGCACATCATGCCTGTTGTTTCAAAGGGCCGCGTAAGGCAAGTGGTCTCTGGTTTGTCCAGCATACAATGCTTTGCAACATGCATGCAACCCCATAGGTGTCACCTGTATACCTGACATGAGAATTGTGGACTTCCCTTTGCAAGCTATCATTGCGTGCATACTGTCTCTGCATGTACATGTGTGCTTCTGCCTCATGACCTTGCTGCTTCAGCCTACCATATAAGCCCTCAAGAAACACAGCGCACTGATCCACCAACCACAAACTGGAATCGTTCATGTTGACGATCTAGAAAGCGAGAAAAAATGTGCCAGGTGGCCATACTAGTATGCTGCACACACCATTCTTAGTCATCACCATGATTACTGTCAACATGTTACATGCTGTGATTTCCATCATTGTCATATCATGCGCTTTTCACCAGGGCTGCAGGGCCTGTTAGGGTATGTAGGTGGCTGCAAGCTGTTCTGTCCCTTCTGCACTGAAGAAGGGGCACTGATGATGTCTGTCCGTGAGCAGGGCAGTGTCTTCACGGCGGCTGGTTCCCGGTGATGTGGTGGTGCTACTGCCAGGCAAAGCCACCTGTGACATGGTGCTGCTGCGCGGCAGCTGCCTCACTGAAGAGTCCATGCTCTCGGGAGAGGTCACTCCTTCTTGCACCTTGCTTCCTACTGTCTATTTTTCCAACTTCAATGCATGAAGCACCTCTCATGTGTGCTTGGCAGCTGCTGCTGCTGCTGCTGCTGCTGCTCTGGTTTTGGCTTGCCAATAGTTGCTGACCTTTACGTCATTGTAGCCCTTAAACAAGTGCTGAGCTGAGTTGAGGTTCAAGGCCAGCAAGCAAATGAGACTCTGATTGAAGAGCACCAAGGTTACATCAGTGCCCTGCATTTGCCCAACTGTGAAGCTGCTGGTGACTGAATTGGGTCACATGGGTGAGCAGTAGTTCTGGCCTGCAGACTGCACAAGTACGCAAGTCTGTGTTTGTGCGGGTGGGGTCAGCCGGGGTGGCAGGGTACCACCCCGACACCCATCCAGATTCCACCATCCATGCTGGCACAGTCATTGAACAGGTAATTTGCCTCCTAGTCTTAACTTCTGATGATAACCTGGTTCATGAATTGCGTGACCCGCCTACCAGACAACTTTGCTTCAATCTACGTGATTTGATTGTTGTGCAGCAGCTTTTTCTGGCCTGCTAGCTTGCACTGGATGCTGTACCGGTGCATGTTGTTTGTCAGACAAAGCTCATTGTTTTCTCTCTCTGCCCTAAAACTACAAGTCAATCTGAGCTCATGTGGACCTAAATGTACAATTGCAACTGACCAGACTCAAGTCTGTTGAGCCTGATTAGGCAAGCATGGTCTTGATCCCATTGGCAGCCTACCATTGTACGGATGAAGCAGATTGCAATGATGCTTCACAGGTATGGAATGAGGCAGATGCTGAAGAAGAAGTGTTGGCCATGGTGGTTCGGACTGGCTTGAGGTGCGTAAACTCAAATCACATGTGTGAACCCACAACACCAGCATTCATTCAGTCATGGGTGGATGGGTTGACTAAGTGGTCGACGCATTGGCATGCGTCTTGTTGATTGTATTGTTGATTGCTTCATTGATTACACAGTAGATAATGTGAAAAACATACAAAAAATTTATCAATCCATCTTTACATCTTGTACGTGTACACACCCAAATGCATCTGTTTGCTACCGTGGTTTTTATCGTATTGATGTTTACATTGTGACGACGCAAGCACACATCCTGGCTAGTAACCGTATACAAATACAAATTCACTCAAGATCATGATGCAGTGGTGCATCTGGTTGTGCATACACCTCAAGGCTTTGTCAGCGTCAAGCATGTGTCAGTGCTGTTGACATGTGGCACTGATGGTGCCAGGTCAACAATGGGCAACATGCTGCGTCAGGTTATTGCTCCCCTCCATCAGGAGCGGTGCCACCAAGACCCCTTCTTGAGAGTGCGCTTCTGCCTATGCTGTATAGCGTGTGCTCTTACAAGTATCTCCTTGATGATTACATGTACCTTCATGAAGTGATCAGTGATGTGTCACATCCTTATCCACCAGGCAAAGCCAAGTCACAATGACAAGGTGGAGCAGGAGAACAGACATCAATGGGAAACTTGAGGGAGTCATGTGACAGATCACTTCAAAGCTTTTCATGGATGTTTATACTTCTGCTTCATGCTGCTGTAATGACTTGGCTGTGCCTCTGCATGATGTTGATGTGCCTTTCCTGCGCCGCCTGCTGGCAGACTGTCATGCGCATTTTGCATCACCTTAGGCTTCTGCCTTTGGTTTGGTCCCCAACTGCCACAGGCTTTCTGTGCCAGCAAGTGTGCTGTATACAAGTATCTGGTAAAGGAGGTGGTACACAAGTATGTGGTATACATGCATATGTATCAGGCGTGGCCCGTCAAAAGGCAATTTCTGCATTGCGTGTTGTCATGACACAGCATTTTACATGAACTACAGTTGCCATGCACTTACTTTGTGATGAGTCATGTTGTATACATGGACGCTGAATGTATGCAGACGCACGCACGCATGCACGCACGCACGCACACATTCTCTATACCTGTGCCTGCAGGACTTCTACAAATTCTGTGTCTTTGCTTTCCTTCTGCAAGTCTGCATCTTCATGCTGTCTGTGAGTAGACTTAGCCAGCACGCCCACTCTGGTGATGATACCTTCAAAAGAACAATGAGCGTCCTCATAGCAGCTATACCCACAGGAGCCCCCACAGGCAAGTGCTTGGTAGCCAGCCTGTACACAATCACATGTCGCGTACACAATCACATGTCGCGTTTTCCTCCAATATGCATTTTGTCCCCGCACTTTGCTGTTGCACCCGTTTTGTCATTACGGCAAATGTGGGGGTAACAAGTATCTACACAGTGATACCTTTTTGGCTGTGGTTTGCATGTACAATTAACCAGCAGTTGACAAGCCAGAGCAATGTGTATAGCAGGCATGTTCATGATGTTGTTTGTGTAGTGAATCATGTCCATGTTCATGGCTGCAGAACCCAAACCGGCTATTTGTTGTAGGTCTGCATTGTGGCTCACAACCCTGTTCCCTGCTCCAAACTGCTGGAGCCAGCCTCGCTGGCATCGAAGTTACCACATTGCTTCACTGGCTTTGTATCATCACTCGCTTCTCAGGATTCACAACCAAGCATGTCATGCCTGCAGTGCTGGTGTGTGCCATTGGGGCGGGGATAGAGCGTCTGAGGCACAAGCAGATTGATGTTTTGCTACCAGACAAGATTAAGACCGTAGCCTGTGTTGATACTGTGTGCTTTGATAAGACCGGCACCCTGACAGGCAGCAATGTAAGCATACACATCTGCCATCATACATTGTACAGTTCTTGCGTACTGAGTGTGTTGGATTGCAGCATAATTCCGCCTGTTTTGATAGCAAGGTCTGAAGACATGCATAGTCGACGCTGGCCTGTTTCCTGTGCGTCCTCATTGCAGCCACCAGCACTTTTGCATAGCATGTTAGCATGACAGTAGCAAAGATACTTGATCTGGTCAACACACGTTTCAACCACCCAACCCCACGCCACGTAAACCCCCTAACCATGCTTCTGACAAGTGTTACAGGAATGCAATGTAGTCACGCTTCCCGTGAGGGGGTCCAGCTATAAACAGGCCAGGATGTGCACGGTCAAGGTGCTGAGGCAGTTTGGGTTTGATGCCAGCCTGCTGAGGTCTGCTGCAGTGGCTGTGGATGCTGAGACTTCTTCCAGCACAGCCATGCTGTTTCTGCGTGGAGCTCCCAGCGTCATTGGACAGCTTGTGAGCCAAGACACCCTACCAGCTGATTATCAGCAGGTGATAAAGCTGTGTGTACTTTCTGCGCGGAAGACCACTGTCTGTTGAAGGGCAGCAATCAGTGTGATGATGGGCGCGTTGCGTCTTAGTCAAGCATTCTCATCAGAAGTGTCTTCCGGTGCATGATTGGACGTCAAACAATGTCTGCGGTCACAGTCATGGCAGCCAAAGTTAGGCAAGGATTGAGTAAGACTGACCTGGTACATGATGCAGCCCTCAACAAGCTGAAGTTTCGGCTCTGATGTGTTATAGATGGTGCATGAGCAGTCAGCCAGGACTTGCTTGCCTGTCTGATCATGTCAACTGTACTTGAGCAGAAGAGCAATATTCGGACATAGCAGCTGCATGCGCTTCGTTGCAGTGCTGACACAAGTTTTCACTGCCTTCATTTGATGATGTCAACTGTATTTGAGCAGAAGAGCAACCTGTGGACACAACAGGCGCATTATTACAGAGTTGACACAATATTACGTACACTAGTTCTCAGCCCAAACTCCTGCAAGCTTTGCCCAGCTGTTTGCTGCTGTTTACACCAGGTGGTTGATGAGCATTCTTCAAGGAGCTTTCGCATGCTGGCCATCGCAGCAGGTGTTGTGCATGGAGTCAACAAGCTGGACCTCAGCAGCATGTCTCTGCAGCAGCTAGAGGGCCCCTGCAAGCTGCAGCTGCTGGGACTGACGGTGCTGACTAATCATCTGAGGCCGGAATCCAAGGCGGTCATTAGTGAGCTGCAAGACAGGTGTGACCTCAATGCCCATGCGTGCAAGCGGAGTTGTAACACCCAACTATCACTGGAGCAACTGGTGTGGACTCACGGACAGATTGCATGCACCTGAGCATGATACATGCAATCATCTGCAATGGGGCATTTCAATCTTCTGGACAAGTTTGATTGCACCAGATTCAGATCGTTTGACTTGTGGTGTTGCTGAGCAGGGGTGCCATGAGGACCATGATGATCACTGGAGATTATCATCACACAGCCATCGCAGTGGCCAGAGGAGCTGGCATGCTGCCCACTGGGGCAAAGCTAGTCATCATAGAAGCAGCTCCACAAGCACCTGCAGAAGCTGCGCAGCCGAGTAAAATGCGTTCAGCTCTCAAGGGTGATTTAGCTCACGCCATGGCATCTGCTGCACCGCTCCGGGTGTCATTTGACCTCGTGCATCAGCCCCATGTTGAGGCTAGGCCAGAGAGCTTTGGGGGTGTCAAGCTGCAGCCTGCACAAGCCTTGCTGCCAGTCACAAACCAGATGCTGCAGTCCTTGCCAGAGCATGTGCAAGGTCTACCACAAAGCCAGGCCGCGTCTGCACAAAAGCAGTCCTCGCCACTAGCCCAAGAGCAAAAAACGCAAGTGCAAGATCGGCTTCAAAGCCCTTCTGAGCTGTTGCAGGATGTTGAGCAGCAACTCAACTCCGTGCAGGTTCCTAGCAAACTTGCCTGGGCCAATGACAGCATTGGTGATATGCACGTCCATGCGCACAGGCACCTCCCACAGCCCCTTCTTTCCTGTAAGGAAGTGCAACAGGAGGATGTGCAGCCCCTTGCAAATGAGTTCACTGGTTGTCAGCCCCTCCCCAGCAAATCTCCCTCAGCACAAGATCATCCCATGACTCAGGATGATCTGAGCTGCCTCAGGCATCCTGTGCAACGGTTGCACAGGGACTTCTCCACCGGCTTGCTGTTCACTTCTGAGGGCTATAGCCCTGAGGATCAGCCCCACACAGCCCTAGAGGCCCTGCAAAGCATAGCACAGGGGCAGGCCCAGTGCTGTGTGACTGGCCAAGCATTTGAGTACCTGCTGCAGCATGCTGAGCCTGCTGTGATCGAGAGCGTGATGCAGCATGCTGTGGTGTTTGCACGCATGCAATCCCATCAGAAGGGGCAAGTCATGGAGCTGCTCAGCAGCAGAGGCTTCGACCAAGTGGTGGCTGATCAACAACAGCACATCCCGGTATTTCTATAAATTAAGCTCTTCTGTGGTGCCTTTCAGCAAGTCGCTTGAGTCAGTTTTGCTGACTCGGGCTCTGAGTTCACAACTCACATGACAACATGCAACTTTGCGCCCTCATGCATTTGCACAGCTACTCAGCTGCTCACTCAGCAACTCAATTGCTTGCTCACCTACTCGCCACTCCAAAATTCACTCGTTTATCTCCCTTTCTGTGCGCCCACTCACCTGCTCATTCATCAGCCAGCTTCACATCAGCTCATGCAGTCACTCACATGCTTTGCCCCCTGTGCACCAGCCTACACCTTTGGTAATTGTGTGTAGGGGTTGGGGAGGACATGCATGTACTGTGGGGACGGCATCAATGACCTAGCAGCCCTGGCAGCAGCTGATGTGGGCATGGCCATTGGCTCCAGTGACGCCTCTGCTGCTGCATCCATCTCGGACAAACATACCTCTGTCTCAGGTATTGGCTGTATGATACTCACGGAGGGTCTGCATGCCTACTGCCGTCTCTTATGATTGATGACTCAACCGGTGTTGCTGCAGACAACTGGTCTGCTTATACAGCACTTGTGATGCTTGTTCACTCACTCAAGCGTCACTTGCTTGCTTGCTTGATCCTTTGCCCACTCATGCATGCATGCACTCGCTCACTCACTCACTCATTCCATCACTCTCGCTCCATACCCCTTTGCCCTTGACCAATGTTGATATAACATCCCACTTCACCTCAATGTCAGCTGTGCGCCTGCACATGCTGTCCTGCAGGTGTGCTGACAGTAATAAGGGAGGCTAGAGCATCCCAGGCTGTCAAGGTAGCCGCCATCAAGGTGGGTGCTCATGCCG
>JAABUP010002399.1_pt1 | contig 36310 bp, 45 predicted proteins | sample 5559201 | NCBI WGS metagenome assembly JAABUP01 (sample SAMN10711887, study PRJNA513373) | rock metagenome | isolation source: Antarctica rocks | place: Antarctica
AGGCAGGCAGGCAGGCAGGCAGGCAGGCAGGCAGGCAGGCAGGCAGGCAGGCAGGCAGGCAGGCAGGCAGGCAGGCAGGCAGGCAGGCAGGCAGGCAGAGACAGCTCAGCCAAACGATACTTCATTATGTTGTGTGTCATCAATAGCAGCCCAAACAAGCCATCAGGACACAATACAATACCACAGGGATGCAAAAGACATACCGGTACATACAAGTATCAGTGCTTACCTCAGTCCTAGCTGCGCTGACCCAGCAATGTATGCCATTCCCCAGCCCAGGATCACCAGAAAGATTATGCGCCAAAACAGGGCCTTCAGTGTGGCCGCAACAAAATGTGTCAGCCTTTACAGTAGACAACAAGACTGAGGGCTGTTGGCCTCTTGCCAACGACACTGGGGGCTGTTGGCCTCTTGCCCTTGCACAAGTCAAGCGCAGTGGAGTGCAGCCTGAGGTCTAGGATTGCTGGACGGCAAATGCAGACTGCCAGCCTTCATTGCCCTTCTGCACTGCCTGCATCAAAGAGGTGTGCATTGGAATGATGTCACCTGTCGTGAACAAGAAACTCAAAGCTATGCTGCATTGCCTGCCTTCAAGCATTTCTGTAGGCAACGGCACAAATTGCAGAGGTCTGCCTTTTGTGCATGGTCTGCCTTCATGCACGCATCTCCATGTATGCACCACATCTGTGGTTTGCTGAAGTAACAACATTGTACACATCAGCTGTTGTGTGTTGGCATGGCCGGTGTTGGCCACAGCAGGGAAATCAGGCAACCAACACAGGTCACACAGACCAAAGATACAGACACATGATGAGCTGTGGATCCAATCAAGTTAACATGTAATGCAATTCAAATCAACTGAAAGAACAGCAGCAAGGCATCACCTGTCACGACATAATGATCAAGGAGGAGTTCATGGCAGCTGTCCTTACTCAGAGAAAAGGCTCAGCTTGACCCTGAGTGAAGACCAGACAGAAGACTCAACCATGCTGAACAGACAAAGCCTCACAGACACCAGCATTGCATGCCTTGCAACTTCCCGATACATCGCCCTTACAACAGGAACAAGGCCCGCATCACATATGCAGTCATATTTGCAACCTGGCACTACAAGTTATGCAGCCTTGCTTCACAAAGGTGCAGTATAACTGAGCAGGGTTGAGACGCGGGCCAATGCAGTCATGCAGTGGGACTGAGCACAGTTGCAACAAGGTTCATATTAAAGAGCAGAGCTTACCCAAATTAAAGAGGGTCTTTGGCATGCAAACAAAAGGTCTGCCCACTTCTGTGAACCACTCTCACTAGCGCAGTCAGTGCATGCAGCAACAAATTGCAAGTACAATGAAGAATAACAAAAGTCGATACATAACACACCACACTGTGCTATAAGTCATTCGCGTCGATCAGCTGTGGTGACTTCCTCCTTGCATGACGAATGCGATCATTCACAGCCCTCTTCTTGGCTCCAGGCTCATCTGACAGCCAGCTGTACTTTGTGTGAGTTGAACTTGTCACTTCAGATGCGCTGAGGCCGTTTCTTTGAACATCAAAGTCAGCAGCAACATCAGGATAAACAGTCTCCAAAGAGTTGCATTCACAAAGCTTCTGCCCTGCACAGAAAGGGCAGCCTGATCTCATTTTCCTAGCAGTTCGGTTGCCTGGCCAAGCTTGCCAGCTGTGCATCTGGCCCTTTGGACATTCATGCCAGCGCCACCAAATGAGCTTGTTACTTCCTAATGTTGTATTGCCAGGGAAGTTTCCGTTTTCTCTGTTTCTGTCATGATCCCATTGCTCCAGCAAGTCATGCTTTGCTTTGGCAAAAGTCGGCTGCTTCTGCCTAGTGCCGTCTGCTCTCACATTTCCACTTGCCTTTGCACATTTGGGGCACCCACTGTTGCTGCGAGCCTTCTGCACCACTGGAGCTTGCCACTCATGCAAGCAATCACTGCATTTCCAATGCGCTCTTATATTGCTGGAGACAGTCACTTGGTCTGAAGACGTAGGATGGTTCTTCTTTGCATTCCACAACTGTGCAACTTGTGGTGCCTTTCTGGCCAGTGTGTTATGCTGGCATACTTTTCTTCCTGAGCAATAAGGACAGCCTGTTCCTTGTGATCTGTCATTCACAGTGGCCTCCCAGACATGGGGAAGGCTGTCTGGGCACCGATCACATGACCACCAGACCTTGCGATGGCTGCCAGGCTTGATTATCAAGCTGCCAAGGTGCATGTTGAACTCTTCATGCCATTGTCCCTGCAGCTTTTCTGACAGCAAGCTGATGTCAGGCCCAATCTCATCAGGCTGCTGGCTTTGCTGCTGTGATTTACTATCAGTGCTGCCACTGACACAATAAGCGTGCCCTGCAACACAGCGTGCATGCATGGACCATAGCCAGCGAGAGAGAGAGAATACAACGCTTCAGCCAGCCAAAAGTCTAATCACAGCATTCAAGAGCAGACACTTGAGCATGCGATGTGGCTGAGCCGAAGTGCGCATGCTCAGCTGGCATGCCAAGTCTTAACGCACCTGTCCAGGGCAAACAGAAGATCGCATGCGTTCCTCCGCGTGTACACTAAGCGTTTTTGTGAATATCTTGTGGTTGGCCAGTCAGCCGCCTGATGCGGTTACGGCCTTGCAAGGTTCGCCTGAAAGCAGGCCATCGCCAGGTTTGAGACCGGTTGTGAATTGCAGCAGTCATGGTCTGCCATTCAACCTGCATCCGTGTTCAGCCTGCACATCTATGCTGCGTGAGATTTTGTGACACACCTCACATGGTGGGCACCAATACGTGGCGTCACTCCTACACCACTCGTTTCTAGCATCACAGAGAATTCGCTGCCTGATGTGGTCGAAGGTTGCGAGCAGAACAAGTACCGTAACGGCGAGAGAGTTACAGTGCTTCTCGGAATCACTTACGCAGCTACTGATACCACAGGTAGCCGGAAAGTTTTGGGCTAAAACTGTAGCCCCATGATCTTCGTATAACGCCATCTAACGCTGAGCAGCGTCATTCAATTTGCTCTATGCTGCAGATGACAAATCAAGGTCACATGCGCAAGTTGAGAATGCGGACATCTTTTGGTATCCTTTTATTCGCACATGATCTGTCAATATCAAAATCTGACGTACAACAAGAGCTTGATGCCTTAAGCTTAATGGCAAGCTGGCAGAGCACCTGGACAGAACATCTTTTCCCACACCATACTACACCCGCCCCCCCCTGTCCCCCCTTGATTTGCAAATCTGCAAGGTCGGGCTTACTAAGTCAGCTTGGCTGCTGCCAGCAGCAGAACAGAACAATACTCTATCAGCAGCTAGAGACAAGACTGCGCATCCTTCTATCTCTTTCTCATCATGATCACCAAAGTCACTTGAGTCTGCAGACTCTGACTCAAGCCAAACACACAACTGGAGAGTGCAGCACAGCTGATGTAAAATGCGTAGTGCTAGCGTCCCAGGAGGCTAACTTCCTGCACTGTTACAATAGAGTCTCTGACCGCAACTCATATAATGTCTAGGACTCTTGCTAGCCTGTGTGACAGTCTTGACTGGCTTGCTCAGGACGCGAGTACGACACACTCATCAGGAGCTTCTGCCACTCCTGCGTAACAACACAGCAGATTGTCCCTGGCTCATCATTGTCATCATCAGTACTACCATTGAATGTCATATAGGAGGGGTCCAAGGTCGCAAAGACAAGATTAAGTGCCACCGAGCAATTCTGCCTTTGGGAGTAGCTGACACTGGCAACACCAGATGGTTCAATTTTGGGTTCAGCTGACCTGTAATGGCGTCTACCCTCAACAATGTAGCCTCAGGTCTAGCCTTGCTGGACGGCAACTGCAGCCTGACAGCCTTCATTGCCCTTCAACACTGCCTGCATCATAGAAGTGTGCGTTGAGATGCTGACACCTGTCACCAGCGGTCATAAACACCAAGTCATGCTGCAGTGCTGTGGGCAGTAACATAACTTTTGAATGTCTGTCTTTGTGCTCTCTGTCTGTCTTCATGCAAGCATCTCCATGTATACAGCAAGCTCTGCAGTTTGCTTGAAGCAGCAACATTGAATGCATCAGCTGTTGTATATCGTGGCTGGTGTGATCCACAGCAGAGGAATCAGGCAAGCAACACAGGTTACACAGACCAATGATGCAGACACAGGATGAGCTGTGAATCTAATTGAGTAAACATATAATGCAATTCAAAGCAACTGCAAGAACAACAGCAAGGCATCACCTGTCACGACATCATGATCAAAGAGGAGTTCATGGCAGTAGTCCATTGTCAGAGAAAAGGCTCAGCTTGACCCTGAGTGAAAACCAGACTCAGAACCCAGCCATGATGTACAGACTAGCCCTCCCAGACACCACCATTGCTTGCATTGGAAACTTCCCCATAAGCCGCCCTTACCTCAGAAGCAAGGCCTGCATCACACATGCAGTCATAATTGCAGTCTAGCAATACTGATATGAGGCTGTGCTTTGCAAAAATGCAGTATGGTTGAGCTGGGTTGAAACAAGGGCCAATGCAAAGTCGAAGTATGACTGAGCAGGCTTGGACAAGGGCCAACGCAAAGAGCAGAGCTTACCCATAGCAAAGAGGGTCTTTTGCATGTAAATAAGAGGTTCGCCCACTTGTGCTGTAGCATCCTCACCAGCGCAGTGAGAGCATGTAGCAACAAAAAATGTAAAATACTTGGGAAAAACCCAAAAATATCATCTAAAGATGTATATATTGCTTAGAAGTACAATGAAAGACTTAAAAGAGTCTGTACAAAACACGCCACCCTGTGCTACAAGTCATTTGCCTTTAGCACTTGTGATTTTCCTCCTTGCACGGCAAGTGCGCTGATTTACAGACCGCTTCTTGGCATCAGGCTCATCTGACAGCCAGTGATACTTTGTATGCGTTGAACTTGTGACTTCAGCAGGACTGACACCGTTCTTTTGAACATCAAAGTCAGCAGCGACATCCGGATAAACAGTCTCCAAAGAGTTACATTCACAAAGCTTATGCCCTGCACAAAAAGGGCACCCTGTTACAACTTTGCCAGAAGTTCTGCTGCTTGCACGAGCCTGCCAGCTGTGCTCTTTGCCCTTTTGACACTCTTGACAACGCCACCAGATGAGTTTGTGGCTTCCTAATGTTGTATTACCAGGTGAGTTTCCAATTTCTCTATTTCTGTCATTGTCCCACTGCTCCAGCAAGGCATGCTTTGCCCTTGCAAGAGTAGGCTGCTTCTGCCTGGTGCCGTCTGCTCTCCTGTTGCCATTTGCCTTTGCGCACTTGGGGCACCCACTTTTGTGGGTTGCCTTCTCAGTCACTCGAGCTTGCCACTCGTGCAAGCAAACACTGCATTTCCAATGTGCTCTGAATCTGCTGGAGACAGTCACTTGGTCTGGAGACAGTGGATGATTCGTTTTGGCATCCCAATACATTGCAACCTGTGGCACCTTTCTGGCAAGTGTGTTATGCTGGCATACTTTTTCCCCTGAACAGTAAGGGCAGCCTGTTCCTTGTGACCTGTTATTCACAGTGGCCTCCCAGACATGGGGAAGGCTGTCTGGACACTGATCACATGACCACCACACCTTGTGGTGGCTATGAGGCCTGATGACACGGTTGCCAACGTGCTTGTTGCGCTCTGCTTGCCACTGTGCCTGCAGCTTTTTTGCAAGCATGTTGATGATGGGCCCAACCTGTTTGGGCTGCTTCTCTGGCGACTGTTGCCAGCTGTCATTCTCATTGCTGACATCAGATGCTGTCTCTGCAGATTGCAATGTGCCTCAGGCTCAACCAGCATGCAAGATCACAAGTTGAAGCTGTTGAGGACCTAAGCAAGCGAGCAAGGTGACACACCTGTGCAGAAGGTCGACTGCTGCTGCAAACAGGCAGTCATATGTGCATGTGCAAGCATGCACTGCCTTGAATCTGGCGGTCCTTGATTGTAGCTGGTCAGCAGCCTGGCGCACTGTTGCACCTGTGAGGATTGCCTGAAAGCACCAAAGCAAGTTCTGAATCTGCAAGTTGACTGCAGCGGTACTTGCGTGATATGCTTGATATGCTGATCTTCTTGGTCAAAATACGATTGGGGCGTACCTGCCCTGACGGGCGGTATGAGATATCGCTGCTCCCATATCGCTGCGGCGTCAGGACCTTCTGCTCAGATCAAGACTGGAGTTGTGCTGTTCTGTTTTGTTGTTGCTTCGCTGCACTGTGACTACACAAGCCGATGTTTACTGGTACTGCAGTTACGGATACTTTACAGTGGCGTGTCAGTGGGTTTACAACCTTCAGGCAGCTACAGTTGCCGTCAAAAGTCTGTGTCCTTGAGGCATGCCTGCTCAGCAGAAATGCTCGGTGGGCGACGACAGGTCGGCCTGACTGGCGGTGCGTTCAGGCAGACCTAGTGGGCTACTGTACGCAGGTGCAGCTGAGACCGATGGAGACAATGTTGTCCGTAGCGCTTGCTGCAAAGCTTTGACCATGACTGTGCGTTGACCTATGGCAACCTGTGCAGCAAACCAAAGCCAGAGGCAGCCAGGTCAGTGCTGGGAATGGTTCTTGTGTAACACTCAGTGTGTCACACAAAGCAGTGTGCACTTCCCCAGAGTGTTGTTACATCAAGGCAGGCAGCTTGCTTGTTGTGCAGGCTTTACATAAGCTTGTACAAGCTTGTACAGCCAGCTGCAGCAAACCCTGCTGTCATTATGATACATCAGCCAGGACCGCTGCTTCCTGCAGCCCAAGCATGCCTGTAACTTGCAAAACCTACGTGCAAGCTTTTGGCAGCTGTGTTTGCATGCAGCAGCACATGCATACGCTGCTTGCAAGTCAGGCTGCATGATGGCAATGATCAACAGCCAAACTTGATCATTGGTTTCAGTCTTGAACCTGACCATGGTGCAGGCCGGTTGCTTCGCCACATGCTACTCACACATCGCTACACTGCACATCCTCATCTCATGTCATAGCTAAGGCGTCAAGATCACAGCTATTGGCAAGCTGACTTGCTCATGAGCGTTGCCATCCTGCTCTGCTCTCATCCCCTGCTGCATCACCTCTTTCTCAGGTTCTGTGCGCTCCTCACATATGTCTGGCTCAGGCCCCACCTGATAAATTTTGAGGCGGGTACGGACGGAGCAATGATTGTCTGGTGCACAATATTTTATAGCAGATGCATCAGGCAGACATTGCATGCAGGACAGACCATCAGAACAAGTCATAAGATGAACTTCACATTGTAGTTGAAGCCAACCCAAAGCAGCAAAAGGTTTGACAGCAGTGCCTCACAAGCTTCTATAACATCTTCTTTTCCTTCAACTATAGGGTACAAGCCAATTGCAAACGCTGACCAAAGCTTCTACAATTGAACACACATGAAATATTGCTGACTGCTATATGTGCATGAAGATCAGGTGCATCTAGCAACTGTCTTGAGGCGAGTCCAGAGACAAGGTGATCGATGGTGTTTTAAGTGACACTACTGTCAAACACACGCATTGCTGACTGCTTTGTGAAATAGGTGTGACTAGCACTTCTGTTGATGAGCCCCCTTGCGTGGTGTGTGCGGTGATTCACAGACCGCTCTTTGGCCCCAGGCTCATCTGACAGCCATTTATACTTTGTGCATGTTGAACTTGTCACTTCAGCAGGACTGACACCATTCTTTTGAGTATCAAAGTCAGCAGCGATATCAGGACAAACGGTTTGCAAAGAGTTGCATTCACAAAGCCTTTGCCCCACACAGAAAGGGCATCCTGTTGCACTCTTGCCAGTTCGATTGCCTGGCCAAGCTTGCCAGCTGTGCATCTGGCCCTTTGGACATTCATGGCAGCGCCACCAAATGAGCTTACTGCTTCTTAATGATGTATTGCCAGGGGAGTTTCCATTTTCTCTGTTTCTGTCATAATCCCATTGTTCCAGCAAGGCATGCTTTGCAGCTGCAAACGTAGGATGCTTCTGCCGGGTGCCATCTGCTTTCCTGCCGCCATTTGCCTTGGCACACTTGGGGCACCCAGTGTTGCTGCGTGCCTTCAGCATCACTGGAGCTTGCCACTCATGCAAGCAATCACTGCATTTCCAATGTGCTCTGACCCTGCTGGAGGCAGTCACTTGGTCTGGAGAATGTGGGTGGTTCTTGATGGCATCCCAAAACTGTGCAACCTGTGGTGCCTTTCTGGCCAGTGTGTTATGCTGGCATACTTTTTTTCCTGAACAGTAAGGACAGCCTGTTCTTTGTGACCTGTGACTCACAGTGGCCTCCCACACATGGGGAAGGCTGTCTGGACACTGCTCACATGACCACCACACCTTGTGGTTGCTGTGAGGCCTGATGACTTTGCTGCTAAGGTGCATGTTGCGCTCTTCTTGCCACTGTGCCTGCAGCTCTTCTGTCAGCATGCTGATGATGGGCCCAACTTGTTTGGGTTGCTCTTTTGGGGACTGTTGCCAGCTGTCATTCTCATTGCTGACAACAGGTGCTGTCTCTGCAGATCGACATGTGCGCCGCAAGCTCAATCAGCATGCAAGATCAGATGTTGAAGCTGTTGAGGACTTAAGCGGGCGAGCAAGGTGACACACCTGTGCAGAAAGTTGACTGCTGCTGCAAACAGGCAGGCGTACGCATAGTTGCAAGCATACACTGCCTTGGATGTGGTGGTCCCGGACCACAGCTGGTCAGCAGTCTAGCACATTGCTTCTGTGAGGATTGCCTGAAAGCACCAAAGCAAGATCTGACTTTTACTGTTGACTGCAGCAGTGCAAGCTTAGCTGATCTTCTTGTTCAAAAGACCATCAGGGCGCACCTGCCCTGACGGGCGGTATGAGACATCGCTGCTCCCATATCGCTGCGACGTCAGGACCGTCTGCTCAGAGCAGATCAGGTCTGCAACTATGTTTTTCCTGTTGCTTGATGCTTCGCTGACTGTGACTGGACAAGCGGATGTTCCACTGGTGCCGCTGCAGTTGACGGGATACTTTCCAATGGCGTCTCAGTGGGTTTACAACCTTCAGGCAGCTACAGTTGCAATCAGACATCTGTATTCATGAGCAGGCTGCCAAGCAGAAACACTCGCTGGGCGACGACAGGGTCGATCTAACTGGCGGTTCGTTCTGGTAGACCTAGCAGGTAACCGTACGCAGCTGCAGCTAATTAGCCTGGTGGAAAGTAAAGTTGTCCGTACCGCTTGTTGCAAAGCTTTGACCATGACTGTGCGTTGACCTAGGGAACCTGTTGTTTTCTTGGGGCCAGACTGTGTTGTTGCGCAGCAAGCCAAAGCCACAGGCAGCCAGGCCCAAATAGCCAGTGATGTGAATGCCTCCTTGTGTAGCACCCAGCATGTCACACAAAGCAGTGTGCACTTGCCCAGAGTATCAGGCAGCTTGCCAAGGCTTATTGCGCAAATTTTACAACAGTGATCACGATTCATGAAAAGCAAGGCTTCTACAACCAGCAAGCCCTGATCCCGATTGCAATTGCCTGCAGGCACAGAAGAAAAAATGCTATGGCGGTTGCCACTGACTTACAACTTTACTTCAAGCAGTCAAATATAAAGAACTGCTACAATGTACAGCAAAGCATATGTATGATCAAAGATAGACCGCTGACAACAATTGCTGAAGGCTGCACAAGGTGTTGTCAGCAAACATGTGCAACTTTATATAGGTGCCAAATGCCACTTTGCTGAACTTCACGGGTCTTGGTATAGAAAAGAAAAGAAAAAGAAAAGAAAAGAAAAGAAAAGACTACGCCTTTCGGCGTCAACTTAATGAGAAGCCAGGTATTATACCGGGCTGCCCAGAGGGTCTTGGTATATACTGGAGGTCCCCACTGGCTTGATGCAAGAAGAACAGGACTGCACAGTCTCTGGTCTCAACATGTTGGCACATCCTGCAGCAATCGAGCATATCGCTAGTTGCTGGTGAGTCAGACATGGCGCTCCTTGCCAGTGCACATTACAAGATACTTCAATGTCAAAAACATGCTCATCCACATACTTGCCAAATCTCACGCTTGCAATGCACCATCACACAAGCAGGAAGCACCACTACATAGCCAGCTGCCACTCCAGCTGATGCAGCTGCTACTCTGAACAAAGAGTTCAAGACTGCCACACCTGGCAAAAAGCAGGCAAGATGGTGCGGCTTGGGTTCAAGTGGCGCCTTGCCGCATTTCCTCTTAGTAATGTAGATTAAGCCTTGAAGGCTGGAGCGCTGCAGCTGCAGATCCTTGCACCTTTCATTGCCTATTTGTACTGCCTGCATCAGGCAGACTTGCACTCAGGTTTTGTGGCACATGTCATATGCCATGCACAGCCCAGGTTGAGATGCCATGCAGCAAAGCCGTGGAGCAGTGGGCACATGTTCCCCTGGCCTTTTCTTGCCTTAACTTGTGATGCTGCAAAGAGCAAAGAACTCAAGGGTCAAGCTGGTGACTTGACACAAGAAAGAAGAGGAGCTGCACACTGGCTTTGATCAAATTGCAGCAGGGCACTTGAAAAAGCAGTCAACGCCCAATCACGGTCAAAGCTTTGCAGCAAGCGCTACGGACAACACCTTTGCCACCGGTTTTCAGTTACAGCTGCGTAAAGTAGCCTTGTAGGTCTATCCGAACGCACCGCCAGTCAGGTCGACCTCTCGTCGCCCACCGAGCATTTCTGCTGAGCAGGCATGTCTCAAGGACACACACTTTTGACGGCAACTGTAGCTGCCTGAAGTTTGTAAACCCACTGAGGCGCCACTGGGAAGTAACCAATCATTGACAGCGGCGACAGCAAGCAAAACATCTGCTTGTTTGAGTCACAGTAAATCGAACCAACAGTAAAGCAGAACAGCACAGCTCTATACCTGACCTGTTCTGAGCAGTCGGACTTAACGCCGCAGCGATATGGGACCAGCGATGTCGCATACCGTCCGTCAGGGCAGGCAAGCCTCGATGGTCTCTTGATCAAGAAGATCAGCTGCAACCAACTGCAACCTCCAGATCTTGCTTGGGTGCTTTCAGGCAGTCCTCCCAGGTGCAACGATGCGCCAGGCTACGGATCAAATATGGGGAAGGGCTGCCAGATCCAAGGCAGTGTACGCTTGCAAATATGCCTGTGGCTGCCTATTTGCAGTCAACCTTCTGCACAGGTGTGTCACCTTGCTTGCCTGCTTAAGTCCTCAACAGCATCAACATCTGCCCTTGCATGCTGATTGAGCTTGAGGCGCACATGTCAATTTGCAGGGGCAACCTTTGACGTCAGCAACATCAACAGTAATGGCAGCTGGCAACAGCCACCAAAAGCCCAGCCCATAGAGGGTGGGCCCATCGTCAGCATGCTTGCAAAAGAGCTGCAGGCACAGTGGCACGAAGAGCGCAACATGCACCTTGGCAATCGTGTCATCAGGCCTCACAGCCACCACAAGGTGTGGTGGTCATGTGATGAGTGTCCAGACAGCCTTCCCCATGTCTGGCAGGCAGCTGTTTACGCTAGGTCATACGGGACAGGCTGTCCTTACTGCTCAGGCAACGCAATTTGCCAGCATAACACACTGGCCAGAAAGGCACCACAGGTTGCACTGTCATGGGATGCCAAGAAGAACCATCCTCTGTCTCCAGATAAAGTGACTGTCTGCAGCGGTGTTAGAGCGCACTGGAAATGCAGTGCTTGCTTACACAAGTGGCAAGCTCCAGTGGTGTTGAAGGCACTCAGAAAAAGTGGGTGTCCCAAGTGTGCCAAGGTAAATGGCGGCAGGAAAGCAGATGGCACCAGGCAGAAGCATCCTACGTTTGCAGCTGCAAAGCATGCCTTGCTGGAACAATGGGATCATGACAGAAACAGAGAAAATGGGAACTCCCCTGGCAATACAACATTAAGAAGCAGGAAGCTCATTTGGTGGCGCTGTTATGAATGTCCAAAGGGCCAGATGCACAGCTGGCAAGCTTGGCCATGCCATCGAACTGGCAAAACAGCAACAGGGTGCCCTTTCTGTGCAGGGCACATGGTTTGTGAATGCAACTCTTTGGAAACTGTTTGTCCTGATGTTGCTGCTGATTTTGATGTTGAAAAGAATGGTTTCAGTGCTGCTCAAGTGACAAGTTCGACACACACAAAGTACAGCTGGTTGTCAGATGAGCCTGGAGCCAAGAAGCGATCAGTGCATCAGCGCACAAATTATGCGAAGAAGCAAGTCAATAGAGCTGCTAGACACTCCTGCTGATACAGCAATGTCCCATCGTGCACAAAATGCATTCCAGCTTGCCAGTCACATTGTAGATGTGCACTTGATGTGTTGTAAGAGGCGTCTGTCTTCAATGGTGTAGCTGTTGTGTAATATGCGTTTACATTATTTGCATTGTATTATATGCACTAACAGAGTCTGTAACTGCAATTCAGTTAATATCTAGGACTTCTGCTAGCCTGTGTGAAAGTCTTGCCCAAACTGGCTTGCTCAAGACTCAAGCACGACTCATTCAGCATAAAGCTTCTGACATTCCTGGACGAAATAGCAGCTTATCTGAGCCTCATCATCATCGTCACCCTTGAACATCAGGAGGGTTCCAAGGCCTGCCTAGGCTATACAGACAAGATCAAGTGTCACCAAGCAACTCTGCCTTGGATACTCATGCCACATGCTGCCGCTCTGGTCAGCAAAGCGTACTGACTGTGTGAAGATGACGGTAGTTACTTATACTGCTGATCAAGGCGTTCATTGCAGCCTAACACTTGTTTCATTGCGTTGTAAAGATGTGCCAGTGTCGTCAGTAACCTGGTCAAAAACATCAGTGCAATGCGTTCATGATGTCTAACAGTTTGAAGCAATCCTTCTGGATAAAGAAGGATTGCATTGAAGATGTTTGGGAACCGCCGCTACAGTCAATGTTGAGGCTTTCTTTCTTGGCTCACTACATTCTGATATATGGTATACGGTGCTGTAAATACGATTGTTGGATACAATACGGAGTTACAGGCTGTGCAATACACTAAAGCATTGCTGTTACAGCCTGTATAAAGACTTCCGCCTTGTGCTTGCTGGAAACTGTTGTGCAACATACTCAGCATCCAACTTCTGCCACTCCTGCATAACAGGACAGGGCAATGTCATTCTGTTGTGTGGCAAAGCATAGCAACTGCTGAGCCATGCATGCATGCTCTTGATGAAGGTATAGCTATGTAGCCATCTCAGTGCAACAGTAGGGTGAATGCTGCAGCAAGCACGCAATCACTGCGTAATCTGAAAGCAAACAAACAGCACCACACCATTTGTTGTATAACACCACGTAACATCTGGTTATATTTTACAAGCTCAATATTCACGCATTTTTGATGCAATACTTGCCGTATTAGAGTAACACTGAAGAACACTGCGTGTTGCGTATTACGTATGCGTATTACATATGCGTACTACGTATGGGTTAACTGTAGGTGAAGTTACAGCCTACCTGCACCCACTCAGCCAGGTGCTGAGATTCTCGGTACCCACTCAACCTGTGAGTCATCTCAGCCGAGCTAAGGTACTGATGTCTGACAGCTTCTTCAGCTGGAGAGCCTTGCACTGGCAGCGGATGAGCCTCAGTATTGAAGACCCATTCATCCAAAGGGAACTTTGGGGTTGTGTTAGTGTCCAGCAACAGGTAGAGGTACTTCAAGGCCTCTCCACTCCAGAAGGACTCCATTTTGTCTCTGTGGGGTGGTGGAACCTGCAACATCAGCAATAATAATAATACCAACAACATTATTATTATTAATAAATATAATATAATATAATAACAATAACAACAAATATAATATTAGTAATAAAGTTAATGATGATAACAACAACAATAATAGCAAGGATGCCTGAATGCACAGGGAAGATATTCAAGACAATGTTTTGGGGATGTCTTGGAGGCTTGGAACTGTAAATGCACGGAATGTCCATCAGTCCACAAGAGCGTGTTTGATGAATTGTCTCTTACCGATAGAACGCTGTCCAAGTTGGTGTATCCACCAGACTTCACTTTGCTGAACTTCTCAAACGCCCTGAAGATATGCCAGCCCCAGTCTTGATACTGGGGATCCCCAGTGACTTGATGCAGAAGGAATAGGGACTCCACAGTCTCTGGTCTCAACAGGTTGTGTGAGTCCTGCAGCAGTCAAGCATGTCACTACTTGCTCGTGGCAATGCGCTCCTGCCAAGGCTTGGCGCACGAACAAAACATAGGCAACAATACTGCAGTATTGAACAGCTCAATTGCAGGCTGTTGGAGACAACAGCAGAGTGCCTTGTGTGCCAGGTCAGCAAAAGACCTGATATGTTGGTATGATGCATTGTGGAGGCTCTCCAAAAGCCTCATGCCACAAAAGGCAGTCAGCAAGGCATATGACAGGGTGTTGTAGGCTGCATGCAAAAGCAGACCGCTTTGGGGAGACAAGACTTGTCCTGCACATACCTAGCTCACTATTGGCTGGAAAACGAATTTATTATTATTACCAAAAGCAGTCCCGAAAAATATTCCGGCATCCTCCACGCTACCCAAGGTACTGCTCCACTTGCATCTTGCCATGGGCAGGACTAGTACCAGGATGTAATCAGTCATGTTTGTGCTGCATGCAAAAGCAGTCCCACCAAATATCCCAACATTCTCTATGGTATCTAGTACTGATGTCCCATTTGCATCTTTCCATGGGCAGGATGAGTATCAGGGTGTGATCAGTCATGTCTGTGCTGCTGCAAATCTATAAAAGAAGAAGAAGAGAATGCTTACTTGGTGTTTCACCATGAAGTCCCCTCCACCCACATCCATGTGATGCTGCTTGGGGTAGTCATCCCCTCTGTCATGCTGAGTGAAGAAGACAATCTCTGGGGACAAGCCAGTGGGGATGCGGCGGTACATCTCATAGCAGGTCAGCATCAGTTCTTCAGCGAGTTCGAGGTCGTTGGGATCGTACCGGCTGCCAGTGTTGACTCCATGGAAATGCCCCAAAGCCAACAGCCCTGCAATGCAGGTCCGGTCAAGCAGCGGGGTAGCTCCGGGCTGCCGCCTTAGGAGGGTCCCTTTATGATCGCTGAAAAGCGTACACTTATCTTTTCTTTTCAAGCACCTGGTTCTGAGCAGCTATGTGTTGCCACTGTGCTTTCAGGAAAGACATTTCACATGGTTGTACCTTGGTCAAGTGACTTCTCAATGCAGAGCCAAGTCGAAATCTGTTCTGTGTTGCTGCAGCATCAGCATGCGTCATCAAGTACGTATGCCTTGCACGGCTGTCAGCACTCCTTGTCAGACTGCAACAGCCGTTGATCCAAAATGACAAATTCAAAATGACACCCATATGTTAAACATACGCTCAATTCTCATCCTTGCTGATCCCATGCTTAGCGCGTAGTGTCACACAAGCAGCAGGCACCACCACGTGGTCACATGCCAGCACAATTGTTTTCATGGTTCTTCTCATGTCAGAGCTACAAACAAAGCAGAATCATCTCCTTGTACCGACTTTTGAGTCAACTCAGCAGATTAGTCATGACTTCAAGGCGGCCACACCTGGCAGGAAACAGACAAGGTGGTCCATTTTGGGTTCAAGGGGCCCCTTGCGACGTCGCCTCTCAGCGATATAGGTCAAGCCCTCAGCCCCAGGGCTGGTGCGCTGCAACAGCAAATTCCTCACGCCTTTCATCGCCTGTTTGTACTGCCTGCATCAGACAGACTTACACTCAGGTTGATGACGCCTACTCAGCAACGTAGGTCAAGCCCTCGGCCCCAGGGCTGGTGCGCTGCAGCAGTAGATTCCTCACACCTTTCATCGCCTGTTTGTACTGCCTGCACCAGACAGTTTGCATTCAGGTTGTTGCCGCCTAGCGATATGCCACAAGCAGCCAAAGGTAGAGAAAGCCGCCTTGCATCGCCTGTTTATACTGCCTGAACCACAGAGTTTGCACTCAGGTTGCTGACGCCTGTCAACATGCCACCAACAGCTCGTTGCCTGTTTGTATTGCCTGCATCAGACAGTTTGCACTCAGGTTGCTGACGCCTATTACATGCCACAAGCAGCCATAGGCAGAGACGCACCTTGAAGCAGAGCAGTGGAGCAGTCAGACAAGGTATCATTCCTCAGAAAGGAAAAGAAAGAAAAGAAAAGACTGCACCGTTTGCTGTCAACTTGATGAGAAGCCATACCAGGCTGCCCAGGAAAGGTTCTCTATTTGTTGTGGCTGTATGCAAGCATGTGATCTAGGTTTGAAGCTGTGATTCTCACGCACAAGCAGTGAGTTCTTCATGGGAGGTTCACCAAAGAGGGAGGTGAACTTTTGAAACTGTGGACCATGAGCATTGTGGCCATGCTTGATTTGTCTCCAGTCTCTCATTGGCAAGCATGGTAAGCAAAGGACAGGAACTGTGAACTTGAGTCTTATCAGCACAATGTACACTCTCCTCTTGGCAAGCATGCCAGGCAAAGACAGTAGCTGTGAGAATGACTTATATCCATCAGCACATTTAACCCTCTCCTCTTGGCAAGTACACCTGGCCAAGACAGGAGATGTGAACATGACTTGCAACAGCAGGCCAACAAGCAGAGGGTGCGTTCAACAAGGTAGCAGATGGAAGTCTCAAAAAAAGAAAAGGTAAGACTATGCCTTCTGGTGTGAATTTAACGAGGCACCAAAGTTTAAACCGGGCTGCCAAGGGAGGTGTTAAGATTGTTTGAGCCCGCCCCATTGTCCTCCTATTGCCTCTAGCTTGCGACGCATAGATGGGAGCCTTACTTCAGGAGAGCGTCATCTGTCTTGCCGGTCAGGATCCAGTGCTTGAGAAGGTACTCATAGTAGCTGAGAGCATCATTTGTCTTGCCAGTCAGGATCAAGAGTTTGAGAAGATACTCAAAGTAGCAGAGAGTGCATGCACAAGGTAGCAGATGGCAGCCTCACTTCAGCAGAGCATCATCTGTCTTGCCGGTCAGGATCCAATGCTTGAGAAGGTACTCATAGTAGCTATCCCCCCGGGACCCTAGGCTCAGCTTGTCCCCATGGACTTGTCCACTGTGGGGATTCACCCACACCGGACAGACACCCTCCTCACAGTCGCCACTCTTGCCTACTTTGGCAACCACCTCCCTTGCTAGCTTGCCTAGGTCAGGGTGGCCTGCACTCATTTCTGTGACATCTCCACAATGTAGAAACGCGTTTTTAATGTTCCCAGATGTTTCTGAGTTTAGCTTTTCAGTGGAGGGATGACGTTTTGGAATTGAAATGGACGTTTTGGGATTGGAAAGAGCTGGTGCTGTATACAAGAGCTCAGACTGGTGACTTTAGGGACTGCAAAAAAGGTGATGCAGTGACTTGTGGGGATCACAGGTCACAGTGGGATTCAAAGGACATCTGTGCCTGTGAGATGTGGTTTTAGAAATTCCAAAGATTGTATTAAAAAAGGTCAGGAAAATGAAGAAAACCTTTATGACTGTGTTAAGCTGTCAGCTGTTAGCTCAAATGTGAAATGACCTAAACAGTGTGATTAGACAGCCAAGTCACAAGCACCACTGGAAAGAAGTCAACAGTTACACGAAATAGTATCAGGGCTGGCCCTGGGCAGCCCGGTACAACACTTGGCTTTTCATTAAATCGACGCCGAAAGGCGTAGTCTTTTCTTTTCTTTTCTTTTCTTTTCTTTTCTTTTCTTTTCTTTTCTTTTCTTTTCTTTTCTTTTCTTTTCTTTTCTTTTCTTTTCTTTTCTTTTCTGTCAGGGCTGGCAGAGGCTCACCCATGGCAGAGCCCAGAGTGAAGAACTCAAGGGTCAAGCTGGTGACTTCTGACAGGGAAGAAGAGGCGCTCCAGACTGGTGGCGTGCCTTCTAGTTTCTGTAGGTTGACATCAGACCAGGGAATGCCTGCACCCATAACAATTTTGTATCTGTGCATTATAAACAGCAGTATCATGGTGGAGTACGGCAGAAGGCTGATTGAACATGCTACAGGTGGTTTGCAGCCTGATGGCCAGTGAGAGTGTACACACACCAGGAAACTGCCCTGCCCTGGTACACAGCAGGGCTGGATATTCTACTGATATGGGGGGCAGGACAAGGCATGACGCGAACAGGACACACACATGTAGACATGGAAAACCTGAAGCAGGGCATGGCCGAGCACCATCATTGTTGGAGTTGACAGGGCACTGCCAGGCCTGCAGCAGGTCATAGCCAGGCCAGACCACCATGGTGCAGAGTCAGGCAGGGCAGGGAAAGGCAAGGAAGGGCAGTTCAGGGCAGGGTGAAACAGAGCACATCAGGATATGGCAAGGGCAATACACAGCACGCCCAGCGCCTGCTCTCGACAACATCAAAGTAGGTCAAGGATAAGCACAAGGCAAGTGGAACAGAGCAAATTGCGGGCAGATGTTAAAAAGAAAGCTTTGGCATCACTTTAATGAGAAGCCAGATTATACCGGGCTGCCCAGGGAAATGTTGTCCCATACCTGAGGGCAAGTGGACGCCTGCAATCATGCGCATGCCCAGCTCTACTGCTCTCAACACTGTCAAAGCAGGTCAAGGATAAGCACAAGGCAAGTGTCAAAGCATATTATGGCAATATGTTGTCAATACCTGAGGGAGAGTGGAAGCCTGGAGTCATGCGCATGCCCAGCTCCACAGCCTTGTACAGGTAGATGCGGTCACCGCCTGTCAGGTAGAAGGCAGATAGCAGGCCACCCAGGATCCTGATGGTGGTCTCAAACAAGTTCACAGTTGTGTCCTGGACAGCAACATCGTGAGGAATGAATGTCAATGATGACAGAGAAAACTCACAGGAGGTCTCAAACAAGTTCACAGATGTGTCCTGGACAGCAACATTGAAGACTGAATGTCAACAACAACAGCGAGACCTGAAACATCTCCACACTGTAGAAACGCGCTTTTACTGTCCCCACACGTTTCTCTATTTAGATTTCCAGTGTGGGGATGAAATTTCTGAACTAATTTAGACGTCTTTGGATTGAAAAGAGCATGGAAGAAGTGCTCATGGCTTGTAGCTACTACTGGTACTGGGCAGCCCGGTATAGTACTTGGCTTCTTTTTGGTTTGATGCTGGAAAGTGTTGTTTCTTTCCTACTCTATTCTATTACCACTGGTGGCAAGCAAATCCATGTGATTCAGGAGACTCTGTGCTACATGGGTTGCCTGCCACCAGTAGTAATAGAACAGAATAGAAAAGAAAAGAAACAACACCTTCCAGCGTCAAATTAACGAGAAGACGAGTGTTATATCTCCTTAATCACACGGGTTGCCTGCCACCAGTAGTAATAGAATAGAAAAGAAAAGAAACAACACCTTCCAGCGATTTCACCCAGACATTGCGTCTGTGTACCCACAAGAAGGGTGCTTGGTGGGCAAATCATAGCTAAGCTCAAATGTCAAGCTCAATGCTAAGCGCAAAACCTTCCACAATGGCACAACAAACAGATGGCACCCCAGCAGGAGGCAAATACTGGGGAAAAAGCTCCATTTGATATAGACATACAAGCTGTCTACTAATTAGACATACAAGCTGTCTACCAATTAGACATACAAGCTGTCCACCAATTAGTCATACAAGCTGTCCACCAATTTGACATACAAGCTGTCTCCCAATTAGGCATACAAGGTGTCCACCAATTAGAGCTCAATGCCGAAACGTCTACTTTAGTTCAGAAACGTCATCCCTACACTGGAAATCTAAACTCAGATCAGGGACAGCAAAAACGCCTTTTTAAAACGGAGATGTTTAGCTGTCCACCAATGTTGTGGGTCGGTGCCTACCTGATCCAGCATTAGGTTCCTAGCCACCCATTCCCGGGCATCGCTCAGCTCTTCTTCCAAACCCATGACATGAAGAGTATCCAGTGAGTCCACCAGAGTCAGCCCCAGCCCAAACCAGCGGTGACTGGTGTGTGAGTGGGGCAGTAACTCATCCTCACCCCAGGCAAACTCCCTGTAACCCTTCCAAGCCCACTGCATGCCTTCCCTCACCTTTTGCTGCCTAGCAGCTGTGTCTGTGATGCAGCCTAGGTCATCGCCTGTGTAAAATGCCACCTGTCATTTGAGTGTGGGCCTGGCTTGACCTTACTATAAACCGTGCATGCTGCATGATGCATTCCTTTCACGGTAGTTGCTTGTTGTCCGGTAGCTGTGCATGCTGCATCAGCAATGCATGGGTCCAGAAGATGCCTCTGTTGTCTTGCTTGTCTGCCATGCATCACCTTTGAGCAGCTGCTGGCATTGCAGCTGCCCAATTCTTCATTGCAGCTATGATAGATAGGCAGAGGGTCACTCTGTCATGGGTGTTTCAGCACAGCACAGCACAGCACATCACGGCACAGCACAGCACAGCACAGCACAGCACAGCACAGCACAGCACAGCACAGCACAGCACAGCGCAGCGCACCACAGGCAGGTCGCGGCATGGCATGACACGGCATGACATGGCACAGCACAGCACAGGCAGGTCACGGCATGGCACAGCACAGTGTGTTACAGCACGCATCATTAGTTTCCATCTCGATGGGATGCATGCTTCACCTCTGCCGTGCCTGGGCAGCCCGGTCTACTACTTGGCTTCTCATTGAACCCGCGCCGAAAGGCGTAGTGTTTTCATTTCTTTTCTATTTTCTTTTCTTACCTCTGCCGCATGCATCCAAGCCCTCACAGATGCCAGCCATGCGACACCTGACACTGTCATCCAGTGCGGGCTCCCCTGGGTTCACGGCAGGGCTGAGCAGCTTCACCCCCTCTGTCCCAGAACTGTGGTCAACATTCTCAGTGGTTCCCTTGTCTGCACTGCAGAAACCACGCATGTGTGGAGACCTTTGGCATCATGTGATAATTAACGCTTGACTCAGAGGTTTGTGTCCTGTTTGTGAGCAGCGCTGGGGCCCTTGCTTCAGGGTACTGTGCTTTTTGATACTGATAGTAATAATGATAACACAATAATGATGAAAACAACAACAATAACAATGTCAAGAGTGATGATGATAGTAGTTGCAACGCTTTCCATCTCATGATGAGCTAGTTATGTGCAGGACAAGTCTTGTTTTAGAGACACAGCAGCATAAATATGTGTGGCTCACATGCAAAATGCTCAAACGATCAGCAGGGAGATTTATTAGGAAGATCAGACTTGCTACAGCGCTACACAGATGTCAGAAAGCATCCACACTTAAGCCTACTATGTTTTGCACCTTACACAGGCCTTGCTGCCTGTCGTCAAGCTAGATGGCAGCCCTTAGTGTACAGACTGAGCTGTTTTATATTGACAAGCAGAACATGCGCGCTTCACTTTCACGCAGATTTAGTCACAGCATGCTGGAAGCCACACAGCATATGCATGCAAGCTCTGTTTATGCAGGCATGCAATCTTGCCCTGCAACTTGCAGCTGTGTACCTGCCTTCAGCTGACTGAACCACGTCCACATGCCCTACGGCTATTTGCATATCGGATTCTGAAGTCAGTTTGCTGTCAGCAATGTCCTGCTTGTTGTCAACAGCAGCATCTTTGACTGCTTTGGCCTGAGTAACCTCCTGCATGTGCAGGAGGAAAATTCTACAAAAGAAAGCCACATTATGCATATCATAGCATTTGTCTGCCAAGTTTGCATGCATATTAAACGTCTGTCTTTGCATTCACTGCATGGTTACACAAGCCAAACTTGGGCAGCCAAAGGACCAACGAGAAGTGGCACACTGTGCGCAGTACCACCTGTTGTGCACCCCCAGCTGTCTTCCCACCAACGCCTTGCTGTGCAGCCGCAGAAGAAGAAACCAACAAGTAGTGGTACACTGCATGCAAGCCCACCTGTTGTGCACCCAAACTGTCTTCCTACCAACGCCTTGCTGTGCAGCCAAAGAAGAAGAAACCAACAAGTAGTGGCACACTGCATGCAAGCCCACCTGTTGTGCACCCCCAACTGTCTTCCGACCAACGCCTTGCTGTGCAGCCAAAGAAGAAGAAACCAACAAGTAGTGGTACACTGCATGCAAGCCCACCTGTTGTGCACCCCCAGCTGTCTTCCTGCCAACGCCCTGCTGTGCAAGTTTGTGTGCCAGGTCTGTGGTGCCATGCATGAGGTCTGAGTCCACTGTTGCTTTATTGGCAACCACTTGATCCTTGACTGAATCCTGTGCTGTGTTTGCAGCTGTGTCATCCAGGGATGTGCGTACGACAGGGGCAGTGGGGTCCTACAAGGCATGAGATTACATGTCAACCAACTGTGCTGTGCTTGCAGCTGTATTGTCCAGGAATGTTCGTATGACAGGGGCAGTTGGGTCCTACAACACAGGAAAGCTATGTTGACCAATGTTGCATGCATGATGAAGGCATTCTTGCCAGGACAAGTGGCTATACAGCCACAGATGTGTGTTTGGAATTCAAGAGCAATGTGGTTGGGCTGTTGGTGATTACATGAGCCCTATCTTGTCATGTCCTGCATCACAGGGTACAGGGCACATGGGTTGCTAGAGTGCTGCCTGCAGGACGGTAAAAGCACGGGATTTCTTTGCAGATGTCTTTACCAAAGTGACACATAATGCCGCGGTCTCAGAGCAGGGACTAGCCCAACTTGCATTAGATTAAACATTAAGGTGCCAGCAGATGCTGAGGAATAGAGTTTCAGCCTATGCAGCTCAGGCAGCAGGTACTGAGTTGGTTGTCTGTATTTGTAGTCATGCGTGACAGGCAAACCATACACTAGTGACGACAATACAAGAAAGAGCATGAGCGTCAGCCATGGGCAACATGGTGGGCAGCGATGTGCCCATCATAGCTGCACCCAATGATGGGCACAAGAGTGAGCAACAATGGGCAAAAACAATGAGCAATGATGGGCAAAAAAATGAGCAATGATGGGCAAAAAATGCTGAATGTCTTGTTCAAGTAGCAAAGCACCTTGATGTCTGCCCCATCTTGCACGAGAAGTTTGGAATCATGGGACTCCATCTTACGCCGTCGCAGCTGTTTCACAGCATCATCTTTGGCTTGGTACCGCTTGCGATGCTCTGCAACTTCATCTGCTGTCGCTTTCATCTGTGCCGCCATTGTGACAGCTAGGTCTTGGTGCTGCAGGCAACATACAATCACGAAAAGATAAAGGAAAAACGAGGAAAAGTGCTTCGTTTTTTAGGTTTTTATTTGACAAATCTGAAAAAGGAAAAACAGAAATTGAAAATAAGTCATAATTTCTGTGAAGAGAGACAAAAAAAACGATTAAAACAGACTGCAGATGTCATGGCGGCCATTTGTGGACTGAGGTGGCAGCTCAGGCTTGACAGTGCAGACCATACTCAGCTTGTCTGGTACAAAGCATTCTTGTTTCTTTGCATAGTCCTGTAACTCTAGCACAACCTAATGTTGGAAGTTGTGACAAGGTCATTCAGCTTAGGGTAACCTCTTTGTGGAAGAAGGGTGCTGGGTGACTTTGGCTTTGCTGCTGTTTAAGCTGCACAGACAGGTGATGCAAAGAGAAGCAGAACGCAGTCGTATGAAGAATTTTGCCTGTAATCTGCATGATCTGCTGTTGAAATTGGACAGGATCCTGTACTGAAGGAGACGTCATAATAGCTATCATACGCAAGTTGTTCATGGTGGCATGACATGCCAAGTTTGTAACAAAGAAAGACAGAGGTAGTCTTACTTGTTGGACTTGGTTCTTCAACTGCACCAGGTCCTGCTCCCAAAAGGCGTTCTGCACAAGCAGGAAATCAATCATGACCAGCATTGCTCATACATTGCAGCATGTTGTAGCACCCAACAATGTTTGAACGCACTTCAGTTAAGAGCGTGCATTCTGGATTGTAACACTGGGAGTCTTCATGCCTGATGTACGATGTCTTTGGCACAGGACAGGAGGCATAAGCCAGGTTAAGAGCCAGGCATATGCCTGTTATGTCAAGGGCATGTAAACTGCAAGAATGCCTGAGACTGGCAATCTGGATGCCTCGCTGGTCCTCAGACAACTCCCATGCAGGGGAGCCGATTTCCTCACCAGTCAGTGTAGTCATGCAGTGCAACACATGCTTCTTGGCAAGGCTGCCAGCGACATGATTTTGAACAAATCAAATATAAAGAAACAAAACAAAACAAAACAAAACAAAACAAAACAAAACACATAAATAAAAGAAAAGAAAAGAAAAGAAAAATCAGCATAACATCAGAAAAATATTGAATAAAATGTAGAATAAAATAAGATAAACAAACATTAAATCAATGTTGATTGTAGAATGTACCTGTTCATCGGGAGTTTTGCCAGCAGCTGCTTCCTGAGCAGTGACAGGAAGGTCATGGCTGTGGTTGTAGCGGGCTTGCACCAGCAGATCTGACAGGCTCTGAATTTTGCTTTGTAGCTTATCTATGCTCTGGTGCTTGCTTGCAACATCAGCCTGCACAAGACCTGTGACATGAGACGCCAGGGAGTTGTTATTTGGTGGGCATGTTCATGAGCAAAACCTAGCTTCTGGCTGTTCTGCATGTTGCTTGCATGCCAAATGAGGGTGTTAGTAAGTGCAGAGTGTTTACAGCATGTATCAGCACATAATGCGTGACTTACAAACACGAAGTTCCATCCCATGTGTCCTTTGAAAGTTGTATGGATACATCAAGCTTTGAAAACTCTTTAGATGCATTGATGTCTGACCAAGATGCACAGAGACAGTGTCCACATAGAGGGTGGCTTGTTCATGCTAGGGTATAATTACGGTTTCGGAGGCTCTATACTGCTGTGCACTTTTACCTGCAGGTCTGCTTGACGCCTAAGAGCAGGCTCCAACTCAGCAAGAGTCTGTGCTTTCTCATGCTCAATGCGCTGTATTTGTACATCAGCGCTGGTCATGGAGTTGATGTTGATAGCCGGTTGTCTTGAAGGTGCCCCTGGCTGTATGCTCTGATTGGCAACCAACAAAGCAGCAACGCTGCACAGCAGGACAAGGATACTTTGCTGTTAACCAACTGGTACGGTGAAAAGTATCACACAGACAGGCAGACATGGCAAGACACAATACACAGATGAGTGAACGAAGTGGATGCTACAATGTACATGCTTATGTCTGCGTGTGCATGAATTTAGCAACAGGTAAGTCACTATTGGCCTGAAGACACTATATGCAATGCAACTAGGCAGCGTGACCTCATACTAAGTGCTGTTGAGATATAAATGCAGCACGTGAACACACCTGCAACAGACGACCAGCAGCAGTGCTAACAGGCATAGCTCAGTGGGGCTGATCTTCTGAGCTGCCAATCTAATCCTGTGAATGATACCCTACGGACACAGCACAAAGGTCGAAAAGCTTTATATTGGCTGAAGTCCGCAGACTGCAAGTGATACCTGTCCCTCTTTAGCTTCTTTGCTGTACCCATTGAACCCAGAATGCTGCCTAGATGGAAGATCCAATTGTGCACCTGTATAAAAACAGTCAAATCAAACGAGTGGTCAGATTCTATTGCCATGCCGCTTAATTCAGCAAGGTGGGTCACCTGCTGCCCGAAGCATAGCCCGGTTCTCAGCCCTTCGACGATGATGCAGCTTGACAGCTCAGATGCTCGATCGTGGCACTGTGCTGTAGCACCTCACAGCAACACGGTAACGCAGGCCTGGGCAACTTTGGTCCATCGACTGATCAGCTCAGGGCAAGCTGCATCTGACTTAAATCTGCACGTACCCACGACATTGGCGCACACGGAAAAGGGGACGACGAGCAAAAGTCTATAGCCGCCAAGACACACCTTTCTTGCGCTAAAGCGTTCCTGGGTTCCTGATGTGGTGTAGCAAGCTGTTGTTCGTCTTCCTGGTCTGACTCTCTCTTTCTCTCAGCAACCGTGGTGAATGCGCAATATTGTCCATGTTATTGAATTTGCTGCGCTTTGTTGTCACCCAGCTCGCGCATGTGCCACGCGTGTTGATCTGTCCCCATATAGCAGCCAGCCTGATACATGCCTTGGCCTGAGTCGTCTTCGATACCCTCTGTAGGGACCTTCGCAGTCTCAACCATCGATCTTTTGCTGAATTAATGCCAAAAGAGTTTCTGAGACTGCGCGTGATACCTGGGGAAGAAGCCCCCGGTGAGGCAGGTATTAGCACAAGCAAATCCTGCAGTCGTGCATCTTATGAAGTGCTCTTGGTTTTTGCAGTTAAAGAGCTGGTGGATGTCTATGTAGCAAACATTGCAGGGCCTCAAGCTAGTCAGCTGGTGATTCTCACACGCTTTGCAAAGTGCCTGTAAAACCTGCCAATCAAAAGTAGACAATAGACTTGTTGTGCAAGCAGGTCAAATGGCTAGGTCAAATTGCTCCTCTTGGCCAGTTTGATCATCTGAAACGTGTCAGGTACGATGTGTGCTATACTCTATGGATAATGCCTTTCTCCACTCATGAAATCAGGTCACTGTACACACTACAAGCTGGAATTGTGCCTGCCAAACACAAATGCATGCATGCTCTTTGTACGATGCTGTGTTCACAGCTCTTATAGACCCCTCATGCTGCTGGATCTCGTTTTGCCTCCATGCAGAAAACAATCACATGAGTCGTCATCACAGCTGCAGATCATCCTGTGTCCCAGAGCACCAACCACTTTGACATCAGACTTGATACAGCCCAGCAGTCCAGCACATCATGCCTTTGCTGAGTCATCCAGACCATCCTTGCAGCAGACAAACCAAGAAGCTCTGAGTGAGACGGCGAATGAAAAAGCATCAACAGAGTCCCTTGCTGAGTCATTCATTCCTGTGCAGCTGCCAAATACTGACACACAGTCAGGCGCACCTGTCCATACAACAGATGGAGATCATGACTCATTCCAAGCTACAGACCTTTCTGGCACACAGAATGTAGCGCAAGCAGCAGGTAGTCATGACTTTGACGGTCAAGCTAGTGGAAGTGCTGATGACAGCACGCAGCAGCATCAACATCTGCCAGAGGCTGTGTCTGCTATAGTGCAACAGCACAAGCTGCAGCTGCAGATTGTTAAGGTGAGCAGTCATATCCCATTAACAAGTCATCAGCAGGATGCTACAACTACCATACACTGCTAGCACTTTCTTGCAAGCACCCTGCATGACATTCCCAACCTACCCTCTGTTCATGTAATGGTCTCCAGCCTTGCCATAACAGGCAATGCCTGGCTTATGTTCTCAGGTCTGTGCCAGAGACACCACACACCAGGCATGTTCATTCCCAGCTGTGACGGGGAGCGTCACAGCAGGATGGTGAGAGGAGTGACTGCAAATTCTCCATGTTGCAGGTCCCAAAGCATGCTCCAGCGTCCCGAGAACAGTGGAAAGACTGGAACCAGGTGTGGCCCATTTCCTGGCGTAAGCCGGAGCTTACAGCAGTCACAGCAGCCACAGCAGCAGCTCAGGCTGTCACTGCAGACGAAGAGCAACAAATGCACACATGGATGGACAGGGCCTTCACACTGGCAGAGGCAAATGAGGCTTCTGGCGGCGTTTGCAATGCGGCTGTCATTGTGGATCCAATCTCAGGTGAAACATGACATGATCTGTGATGCGCAGTGCCAATCATGTCATATGTGTGTTTGTGAATATGGTTGTGATGGTTTGCCTGACTTTGCCACACCGTTGGTATGACTGTAGTACAGTGACACAAGGTTCTGGCATGAAAGTGGAGGTGCAGCATGTCCACTGCCAAGAGTTGCAGATGACCTTGGTGTTTGGACCTTGTAACACAGCAGGTCACTAGCTTGAGAACATGCTCAGACACTGTGTCATGGTTTTAGTGTATGCCACTGCCTGTGTAGCAGGGGCCAATGCTCTATGTGATGTGCTGTTTGTTTGAAGGCGAGGTGATAGCTGAAGGGCAGGATGGTACAAAACAGCATCCTCTTAGGCATGCAATCATGGCTGCCATAGATGCAGCTGCAGAAAGGGATAGACGGTTGTGGCCCTTGACAAGCAGGCAGACACAGGAGACTTCAGCAGCTCATGAACCCTCCCTGCCAAGTCACAGTATTGCTCCAGATAACGATGCTATGGTGTCAGATCTACCAGGTGCCCAGAATGTGATAGTTTGTTGCTGCTTGTGCACAGCAGAGATCACGTTTGCTGCATACACATTGATTGTGTTCTGTATAGCCGGGCTCCAAGATTGTCGAGGTGCTTGACACTTGCAGTAATGGCTGAGGGTTGTTCAGCTGCATCCAAGCTGTCAGCCTGAAAGCAACATCATCTGCGGTGTTGACCTGCTGTGTTGATGTACAGTACAGACCTGACAGCTCATCTGTGGTGCAGCCAAAAGGCGCCGCACCTCTGCTGCAGGCAGCTTCCATGAGGCATTGCATGAAGATCAGCGTTTGAGTGTCAACACCCAGCGTCTCGGTCTTGGCTTGAGTTCCTTCTCTTCTTCTTTTCAACACAGTCCTGCTTCAAGCACCAATCATCCATCCAAGTATGCAATACTGAATTCTGCTGTTTGGCTCACGTTGTTGCATTGCTGCTCCATAGTTTTGTACATTGCTTTGCTCCAAGATTGTGAAGAAGGAGACACGCTTGTGCACATTGCAGTTGGGTCAAACTCTTCATTTCCGTGCAGGTCTTATCTGTGCACGGGATTTGATTGCTATGTGGTGCAAGAGCCTTGTGCTATGTGTGCAATGGCTGCAACACATGCACGTGTGCGACGTATTTGCTACAGCATTGCGGACCGTGCGCAAGGGACGCTCGGTGGTGCTCTCAAGTTGCATGGCCAAACAAGCTTGAACCACCACTACCAAGTTTTCCGTCTGCCTGTAGCTTGATAACATCGCCAACTGCACGTGCACAATCAGGCCTCAATTTGGATTACCATTCATGACTAGTCAGTAGATTGCCTGCATGGAGAACTCAGACAAGCTGAAGGTAACTGACATTTGCATCCATACTATTAACCGCGTCTTAGCCAACACTATATACCTATATAGCTGACGTCCACTGTTGTTAAACTAGGCCATGTGGTTCCCGTTGATCTCGACATTGTAACGTCCTTTTGTTGTGCATAACTACGTCTGTAAGGTGCATTCATGTCTGACACAATCAATGCACAATGTTGCTGCCAACACCTGACCTCTAACAAAGCATAGACACCAGCAAGTTATGAGTGAGTCCCAGATATTGCAGTCTAGGCCATGCACCTTGCATCAACAGCCGCATACCCTGGATATCTATGTGGTTTTCCTGAAGATACAAATGTGATAAGCTGGGCCAATTTCCTGCACTCAAAATTTCCAAGGCTGCAGCATTCAGACCAGTTCCAAACAGGTAAAGGAATCTCAGTGACGCCAACTGGGCAGACACCAGGAGCTTCACTACCAAATCACCCAGCAGGTTCTGAGACAAGTCCAATACTTTGAGGTTAGACCAAACTGCCTCGCTCAAGTGACGCATAGCAGCTGTATCTAAGCTACAGTCAGAGAGATGCAGAGCGCGCAGGCCTGGCCAATATATTTCTTTTAGGCTACTACATGCCTCTGGTGTGAGACGGCAATGAGCACACTGCAATGTGTGTGTAGACTGCGGCACAAACTGGCCCAAACGAGATACGACGTCCGCGTCTAGTGTAGTTGATTCAAGCATGGTGACGCGTCTGAGACACTGCCACCTACGCTGGGCAAACATTTCAAGAATGGGTGCACCAAGATCCCCAGCAATGACCATGTCTGTCGCATGTGGTGCAGCTTGCTTGATCAAGTTTTTGAGAGTGCACATGTGTTGCCTCTTCTCCTGCTGCTGTAGCATCTGCAGTCCTGCAGGCTGCACTAGGACAGCAATGGTGTTTATTGGAAGTGAATTGCACATAGGTGCTCCCCCCTCATCAAAGAATTGTGACCTAAGGTACACTGATGCTTGCTGTGTCCAGCTTGCTGGGAGATGTAGGTCGACCTCCATTCTGGCAACCGATCCGCGGTGTTCATTGTTGCTGTCATACATGACTGTCGATAGGCGTGGCCAATGTTGGGGCTGCAACAACGCCATGTCTTTTGGATCAGTCAGACTGATGACAGTGACTCTTGCGCGGCACCAAGACCTCATGCTTGTGCAGGATGCTGCAAGCGTCTTGCAGCCTTGTGGAGGCAAGAGTTCTGCCAGCCTTGGTGCTGCTTGCAGGATGTCAACCAAAGTATAGCTGCCAACACAGTAGTCCCCTTCAACATGCCGCTGTTGATCCTCCAAGGTCGGAAGCTTGGTTAGGAACCTGCAAACAGTATGTTATCAGGCGGACCAAAAAGATCACGGACCGATAAGTCATCTTACAGGGCAGAAGCGGTCTTGGTATGCATATTGGACAGCAAAGACAGCGGCGGGGTTGCGGTTCAAGCGTTCCCACCTGAAGGTCAGAGGGTTGAGGAACTGGGACCCTTGCCAGAAAGGGATCAGCGATCGTCACGCGTCCTCAGAGGCTCAGAACATAACACAAACCTGCAGTGATACTGATATCGGTCGAGTGGGACTGCCGGCTTCGCTTGTCACCAAATATCTAGGCCAGGCGAATCGGATTTGCTTTGCGAAAAAATGTGAGGCAGCATGAATCACAGTTGTATGGTGATGACTGATCCATTTTGCAGGTCCCAATGCATGCACCAGCATCCCAAGAACAGTGGAAAGACTAGAACTAGGTGTGGCCCATTTCCTGGTGCAAGCCTGAGCTCACAGCAGTCACAGCAGCCACTTTAGCAGCTTAGGCTGTCACTGCAGACAAAGAGCAACAAATGTCACACCTGGATGGACAGGGCCTTCACACTGGCTGAGGCAAATGAGGCTTCTGGCGGCGTTTGCAATGCGGCTGTCACTGTGGATCCAGTCTTAGGTGAGACATGATATCATGAGCCCAGTGTGATGCTCAGTGCCAATCATGTCGCATGAACAGGGCTGTGATGGTTTGCCTGACTCTTAACACACCCTGCTGCTATGACTGTACTGCAGCGCCACAAGAATCTGGCATGAAAGTGGAAGTGCATCATATATACTGGCAAGAGTTGCTGCTGACCTTGGTGCTTGAGACCTCAGAGGGCTGCTAATCTCTTGAGGAGATGCTGAAGCACAGAGTTATGTTCTTATGTAGACTACTGCTGATGTAGCAGGGGCAGATGCTCTATTAACATTCTGCTTGATTGTGGGTGAGGTGATAGTTGAAGGCCAGGATGGTGCAAACCAAAATCCTCTTGGGCATGCAATCATGGCTGCCATAGATGCAGCTGCAGCAAGGGACAGACAGCTGTGGCCTTCCACTGGCACTCACACAAAGGAGACTTCTGCTGCATTGTCGGCATCTCGTGAATCTTCTTTGCCTAGCCACAGCATTGCTTCAGAAGATGATGCTGTTGAAGCAGACCTACCAGGTGCCAGAACATAGAGATTGTTGCTGCTTGTGCGCAGCAGAAATCACATTTGCTGCATGGACATTGACTGTGTTCTACACAACCTGGCTCCAAGATTGTCATGGTGCTTGTTGGTTGCAGTAAAGGTTGAGGCTTGTCCAGCTGCATTCATGATGCCACGACAGTGTCAGCCTGAAAGCACCATTCAATGATTGTCTGCTGTGTTGACCTGCTGTGCTGATGTGTAAAACTACAGACTTGACAGCTCCATTTGTGGTGCAGCCAAAAGGCGCCGCACCTCTGCTGCAGGCAGCTTAAATGAGACATTCGAATTCAAGAAGATCAGCGTTTGAGTATTGGCACCCAGCCTGTCATTCATGGCCTGAGGCCCTTGTCATCTTCACTTCAGCACAATCCTGCTTCAAGTATCAATCATTTATCCAAGTACGCAATATTGATTACTGATTACTGCTGTCGCAATATTGATTACTGATTACTGCTGTTTGGCTCATGTTGTTGCATTGCCACTCCATAACTTTGTATATTGCATTGTTCCAAGATTGTGATGCAGGAGACATGCTTGTGCACATTGCAGTTGAGCCAAACTCTCCATTGTGGTGCAGGTCTTATCTGTGCACAGTATTGATTGCTATGTGATGCGAGAGCCTTGTGCTATGTGTGCAATGGCTGCAACACACGCTCGTTTGCGGCGCATTTGCTATAGCATTGTGCACAGTGAGCAAGGGATGCTAGGTGGTGCTCTCAAGTTGCATGGCCAAACAAGCTTGAACCACCACTACCAAGTTTTCCATCTGCCTGTAGCTTGATAGCATCGCCACTTGCATGTACACAATCAGACTGCAATATGGATTACCATCCATGATTCTACAAGACCATTGTATGGAGATTTCAGACATTGTCAAGCTGAATGTAGCTGACTACTGCATCTTATTTAAGATACAGATACACCTGATACTATACAGCTGTCTATGTAGTCATTTAGTCTGTGAAGCTGACGGCCACTGTGTTCAAACTCGACCATGTGGTTCCTGTTGATCTCGACAGTGATATGTCATTTTCTGGTGCATAACTATGTCGATGAGGTGACTGTACGTCTGACACAACACCACATAGATGCTGCCAATCCCTGACCTCTAACAAAGCATAGACACCCTCATCCAGCATGTGATGAGTGAGTCCCAGATATTGCAGTTCATGCCATACACCTTGCATCAGCGACTGCATACCCTGGATATCTATGTGGTTGCCCTGAAGATACAACCATGACAACCTGGGCCAATTTCCTGTACTCAAAGTATCCAAGGCTGCAGCATTCAGACCAGTTTCACAAAGTTTAAGTAATTTCAATGACAACAACCTAGCAGAAACGAGATGCTTCACTGCCAAAACACCCAGCAAACTCCCAGACAAGTCCAACAAGCCAAGATTTGACCAAACTGCCTTGCTCAAGCAACGCATAGCAGCTGTATCTAAGCTGCAGTCAGTGAGATTCAGAGTGTGTAGGCCTGGCCATTTTATGTCACTCAGGCTGCTACATGCCTCTGGTGTGAGACAGCAATAAGCACAATGCAATGTGAATACAGACTGCGGCACAAACTGGCCCAGACGAGATACGACGTCTGCATCTATTGTACCTGGTCCATACATGGTGACGCGTTTAAGACAGAGCCACCTATGCTGGGCAAACATTGCAAGAATGGGTGCACTCAGGTCCCCAGCAACAAACATGTCTGTTGCATACGGTGCAGCTCGTCTCACCAAGTTTCTGAGAGTGCACATGTGTGGCCTCTTGTCCTGCTGCTGCAGCATGTGCAGTCCTGCAGGCTGGACTAGGACAGCAATGGTGTTGATTGGAAGTGAATCGCACATGGACGCTTCCCCATGATGACGATTTGCTCCCAGGCACACAGTTGCATGCTGTGTCCAGGTTGTTGGGAGGCTTTGTCTGACATCTATTGTGTCAACCTCAGACACACAGTGATCACTAGTGCTGTCCAACATGACTGTCACCAGGCATGGCCAGTGTTGGGGCTGCAGCAAAGCCATGTCCTTTGAATCAGTCAGCCTGATGACCGTGACTCTTACACGGTGCCAAGTCCTCAGGCTTTTGCAGGATGCTGCAAGCGCCTTGCAGCCTTGTGGAGGTAAGAGTTCTGCCAGTCTTGGTGCTGCTTGCAGGATGTCAAACAGAGTACACCTGCTGACACAGCTGTCATCTTCAGCATGTTGCTGTTGACCCTCCATGGTCAGAAGCCTGGTGCGGGGCCTGCAACATCAGGCAGACCAAAAGGATCACTACATCTTTCTCGGCAGAAGTAGTTGTGTGTTATGCATAGTGGAAAGCAGGAGAGCAGCGGACATGCAACACAAGCATTCCCACCGGGAGGGCAGAGGACTGAGGAGCTGGGACCCTTGCCAGAATGGGATTAGCAAACGTCACCCGTCCTCGGAGGATCAGAACACAATACAAACCAGCAGTGATACCGCCATCGGTCAAGTGGGACTGCCAGCATCGCTTGTCATCAATAGCCTTGGTCAGGCGATTCGATGTTGTTTGCGCGAAGATGAAAGATCGAAACAGTCTTTATAACCTGCTTTATAAGTGTGTGGGGATACACCGTCACGCGGCGTTACCGCTGGCGTTACAACACCCCTTGTGCCTATAACCAGCAATCATGTGCGGCTAGCCACGCGGCCGTGCGCTGGGTTGCACATCTCACAAAGACTTGGGGTGAAACGCAGTATGTCGGTGTCGGCTCTGTTACCTAGGTGAGGTCAAGCCTAAACCAATCTTCTGCTGTCTTTCACTGCAGATGACAACAAGGTCATCTGGTACTGTCGGCAGTGTCACGAGCTACGCTTGACCAGAGCCTATTGTTGCAGGCATATCTTCGGTTTGAGAGGAGATGTCAAGGACAACATCCACTTCGTCGAGGAGAACACCATCATATACCCTGTCGGACACACTGTGGTGTCCTACAATGTCGAGACAAAGGTGCAGCGGTTCACTCCGGGTTCGCCAGAAAGCGAGGGCATCACCGCTTTGGCGGTGTCCCCCAACAAGAAGTTCCTTGCAGTTGCTGAGCGCTCTGACAAGGGCACCATCTCTGTGTATGACTTGCAAACACTGAAAAGAAGGAAGGTGTTGGTATCCAGCGAAACAGGAGCAAAGGTGCGCAGCTTTCTGCTTCTTGCTTTGTGCCGTAGGCTCCTTCCTACACGTTGTTCTCTGCATTGCACTGGTGCTACAGTTTACAGTCTGCTGAGCTTCGTCACTACATACTCTGTCAGCATTCCAGCATGCCATTTCATCAACAGCACAGTGTGCAACAAATCCGCAATAGACAAATGCTGAAGTTCACCTGTTCGTTATCATACAAGGTCCTGCATCCACTCAAACTAAACCACCACATGGGCAATGCCGCAGAGACATCAGCATGTTCCACCCTGCCAAGCGCACCTTCAGCAGTCCACAGGCTGTATGTTCCAAGCATCACCACTCTAAAGTTGCATTCAATGGCCAGCACCATGACTGCTGGTACATACATGCTGCAGGAGATTGCCAGCATGGCATTCAGTCCTGATGGGCGCCTGCTGGCAGCACAAGGAGGCTCACCTGAGTGGAACCTTGTGCTGTGGGTATGGGAGAAGTCCAAGGTTGTGACCAGTGTGAAGACCACCAACGCTGCTGGCAACCCTGTCTACCAGGTGAGAACAGGTTTTACCGGCACTATCCCAGAATGATGCTTACAATACACACTTGACCTGCTGCTTTTAGCCTCATGCTTACAGCACACACTTGCTCTGCTGCTTTTAACCAGAAATCCTTCCTGACCTGACAAAACTTCAGTCACTTGACCTGCTGCTTTTCAGCCTCTTGCATTGCACATAAGGCTGAGAAGAAGACTTGTGTGATTGCATGTGTATTCTGCTGCATGTCAGAGCTTGCTCAACGCTTTATCTGTGACGCCACGATAGTAGCTAACATAGCATCTTGGATGCCAACCAGAGTCATTGTATGTTTGTTTGCATATTGACCTGTTTGCTTGTTGTCAAATCACCATTGCTAGCAGCCTCTCAAAATGTGATCAAGCAACCAAAGACATCCTCACTCACACAGCTGCAAGTAGTGCAAGTTGTTTTGGCTCAACCAAATGTGTTTGTTATCAGCATCTTGACATGTACAAAAACAGCTAAAAAACTCTCGACCAGATAGCATTTCTGGTCTGCAGTGTATGTTCAACCCTGGAGCAGCAGGCGAAGGCAACGGCATCATCAGTGTCATCGGCAGCGGCATCTTCAAGTGCTTCAAGACTGCCGAGAACAGCCTGAAGCTGCTGACCAGTGCCCTGGCCAAAAGGGAGCCCCAGAATTACATGGCCCATTGCTGGCTGTCCGAAGGGGAAAGGGAAAGGATGGTATTGGGAACTGACAGTGGGGAGCTGCTGATCATAGAAGGCACTGAGCTGAAGGCCACCCTTCAGTTGGACCCTGGGTCTACTGTGGTGTCCATTGCGGCGTACTCCAAGGTAGAAGTTGTGCCTCATCTGTGCCATTGTTGTGTTTTCAGCCCATTGTTGTGTTTTCAGCCCATTGTTGTGTTTTCAGCCCATTGTTTTCAGCCTGCTGCTGCATGTGCTTTGGCAGAGGTGCTCACAGTGGTAGAGCATGGCAATGTTTCTGCATGGGCATACTACTCCGCCTCACCTAGAACATCTCTCAGTGTTTTTACTGCCCTCAAGTGTTTCTAAGTTCAGACTTCTGCTGTAGAATGTTCGTATCTGAGTTAAGTAAGACACTTTGGGGTTGCAAAGAGTTGCATGTCTTTGTGCTGGGTGTCCCAGCTTGCATCATCTCTCGCAAGTCACAACCCCATTTCTTCTCATGTGCAAAATGGTGACGTATTTTGTCACTTGTTGCAATTTGAACGCCTGCAACAATCAAGGACTATGCACCGTGTCACATGCATCCTGATGGTGTTGCACGTGACCTGGCAGGGTTTTAT
>JAABUP010002400.1_pt1 | contig 36301 bp, 49 predicted proteins | sample 5559201 | NCBI WGS metagenome assembly JAABUP01 (sample SAMN10711887, study PRJNA513373) | rock metagenome | isolation source: Antarctica rocks | place: Antarctica
GGCCAATCTCCAAGTGTAAGCGCATCCATAAACGGAACATCTGATACGACATGGAGGACAAGCTCCAAAGTTGTCAACGCTTGCCATTTTCCTCCTGAACCCAGCTCATAAAATGCTTCAGATCCATCAAGCAGGGAGACTTTGCATAAGCTCGAATGCTTGAGATCAGGCAAATGAGCCCTTGCCAGGCACATTGCAGCATCTGCACCCATGATGCAGTTGGTGAGCTGCAAGACCTGCAGGGCACTCCATGGGCTGCTGGACATGTGCTGAATGCCTTCATCAGACAATCCTTCAATGGATAGGTGACTCAATAGGGGCCAGTTTCCTTTCATCAGCTCTGGCATTGCATCATTGCTGGGCTTAATGGACAGAGTCCTCAATGAAGGCCAGTCAATTGCAGCCATTGCTTTTACTTCATCTTTGTCTAGTCTGTGTTCACAGATGGTCAGGCTCTTCAGCAAAGGAAATTTGCCTCTCAAGTCTGAGATAATATTTGGCCGGGTATGTCGTCCAGATCTTTTTGATCTTACAGGAAAAGACGGGCGTGTGAGTACTGGCCATGGCCCTTTGCTGAGCTGACGGACCGCTGCTTTGCCCATGTTGCTGTTGCTCAAGTCCAGGGTTTGCAACAATGGCCCACTGCCCCTGAGGAGACAGTCTGCATTTCTTGGAAGCTGGGATGCTGGAATGCTGATGCCACTTATGCTGTTGCATGTGGCCTTGCGCAGGTCAGCATTGGTTGCCATCAAAGTCTTCTTGCATGTTTTGTCCATAAAGCTCCACAGCAGAGGGACCTGGTGAAGCAAATCGGTGAGCAAATCAACCTCAGGGGAGGCTGATCCCATCGCAACCGTCGGGATCAGGGGTTCTCTACACAAACACACATACAGCCTTTCAGCAAGCCAACAATGCAGCAGCATGTCAGCATCGCTTGGTGAGCATATGCATAAGCGCACGAACTGCTGACAGAGCTGATCACAGAGCTGCTGACAGGATCGTTCTGACCAAGAAAGTGCAGACTGACCTTTACTTGTATAATGTCGCAACAACAGATCAAGAAACCGCTGGCATTCCATGTCTAGTGTTACACGGCAAGCTTGGATGCGAGAGCGGACGACAGCAGAGATGGTGGTGCTAGACTTACTGGTTGGAACAGATGAAACGGGCGTGCGAAGCTATCATCGCATCAGTGTAGGTACTGTACAAGAGATCAGATGCACTTTTCTCGTGATCATTCCGTACATCGACGCAAATACTTCCGGACCGACGAGCTTCTGCAGCGCTGAACCTCAGGTAGCTCCGCCGATCATATTCAAATGATTGGTGGATATTCAATTAGCAAGTCTTGTTTACTCAACCTGATGATCACAACCTTCACTACAGCAATTTCTAAGGTGCTTTGTTGTCGAACGCCATGAACATTTACTGCTTAGTATATGTTACTTTCCCAGCAATTGTCTGTTGACTCCCCTGCCAGGATCTCTGAAGACAGGAAATGTAAATTGATTGATCAACTACCAGTAACATATAGTGGTGTGTAAGTGGACGCGCAGAGCAAAAATCAACAGCGTGAACAGCGCCAGTAGCCTCCTAAGACCATGCAGCAAGTGCATTGTTTAAGGACAACAATGTGTACGCTATCGAACCTCGATAGGTTTGCACACACAGCACTAACAACTGACAGGTCAGAAAATGATCTAACTCGTGCAGCAAAACAAGTCTGCATCCGCAGAAGTTTCACATGCACAAGCAGATGGCGTCAGAGCATTTAATGATTGGAGACAATGCGCAAGCAAACCAGCTGGTAAACACTTAAAAACAGAGCCCTGCATCTGTTCATCCATTTTTTCCTTGCATCTTCCATGCCAGTGATGACTGAGGCTCTGCTTCAGTAGAGCCCATATTAATGAATTCAACTCTGCCAGTCCTGCCTACTTCTTGCAGACCCAGTCAAGGGGCTTCCCTTCAAGCTGCCTTTCACAGGTGTTCCTGACCACAAAGACCCATCAGGCGTCATCAGACCAGAACACAGCTGTTGCTGCACAGACTGCACCCCAGACCCTCCCTTTCTGACTTTTGCCTTGGCTGGAGAACCATAATCACTGAAGCCAGAGCTGCGTTGGGGCTGTCTGCCATCAGCCCTGGAAGCAGAAGAAGAGCCAAATGCTGAGGCGCAGCGTGGCTTCCTGCGGGTGGGAGAGACAGAGGGGGACCTAGCAGAGGCTGGCCTGCCTGGTTGGGAATGCTCAGAGGGAACAGAGATGTCTTGCAGCATGTCCAGCACAGCTGCCATCTCCTGCCAACTGCCTGCAGACAGCACGCATCCATTCGCCCTCATAACTTTGGACTACAGCCCAGTCAGTCTGATGACACAAATTGCTTGCAAGTTCATAGTCAAGAAGGCATCACATGGCTGCATGCTGTCTGGCCAGCCTAACATGCTGCAACAAGACCCCCCTGGAATGTAGAAGAGCAAATACAGACTTCAGTCTGACGATGTCCAACGTGATTGATTTGAGCACGGTGTGTGATCTCACTTCTGATGTTGCTTGAAGGTCTGTCTGTGGCCGCAGAAGGTGATCGGTCAGTGGGCAGGGGGCCAGGGGTGGCACCCCAGCGCTGCCCTGCCCTGAAGTCCTGCAGCTCAGACCTGAGCTGCCTGTTGCTGCACTCGGCAGCCTTGAGGCGGCGAGTGAGGTCCTTCTTCTGAGCTGACATGGCTCGCACCATCTCCCCTGCACGACACAAGTCCCATTTGGCTATGGAAACCAACCACTGAAGAGTCTGATAGTGGTGCACAATGCAGACCAAAGAGCGAGAGCATCTTGTATCAGATGTTTGCCCAGGCAAGGGCCAATGCCGTGCAAAATGCCATGCAGAAGACATGACAAGATCGGAACTTGCAAAGTTGCTGTGCATGGGTGGTGATGGCATTGCAGTCAAAGTGGTAACACCCCATTGATGTTTTGTGCCCCAAATGTGTGGTAACAGCAGCTCTGCCATTGCACAGTCTGGCTGGGAGATGCAGGTGTGAAGAGCAGCAGTACCTGTGGTGTCCTGTGCACTCTGCTGGCTATCTTTAGCAGCCCTGGGCCACACCTGCTGTCGGGCCCCGCCACCTTGCCCCCTCTTCTTTGCTTCTGCCCTTGCACTGTCATGCTCACCAGATGCAGAGGGCTTCTGAGTGAGCAGCCCTGTCAGGGCGTTTAGCAAGCAGCCCTCAAACTGCAGCAGCTGCTCTGACAATGGTGTGGACCAACCTGACTCGGGTTGCACATCTGGCATGTGCCAGCTGGCCAAGCTTGAGGCAGGAATTATGTCTGACAATGCTGAGGCAAAGCCTCCCAGCTGTTGTGAGTGCAGCGTAATGGACGCAGTGTCCTGCTGCCAAGACTGAGCACTGTCAGCATGCCCTGAGGTACCAGCAAAGGGCACACTAAATGAGGTTGTCTGTTCAGCTATGCTCTGCCCTAATGGCAGTGCTGACTCTGCATGCAGGATACCATCTGACTGCTGAGGCAACACAGAGTAGTCACAGGAGACAGGGCTAGCAGCACTCCCACGCCGGGAAGCAAAGAGCTGTTCCAGGTTGCCCTGCCGGTGCGGAGCAGCCGAGGAAGATGTGCGGCTGACAGGCGCGGCAAAGCTCTTCCTGCTGTCCATGAAGCGTGAGCTGGCAGGCACATTTCTGCCTGGGCTGTCAAGGTGGGATGGCAGGTGTAACAAGGGCTGTTGGAAGCTGCCCTGGGAGCCAGCAGTCAAATAGCCTCTGCGTAAGGAAGATGACGGACTGCATGTGCCAGCTGCAGGCATGATGTGCATAGAAGTGATGCTGCCACGCCGCTGCTGTAAGTCAGTGTAAGCTGACACGATGCCCTCCCGCTGCAGCTTCAGTACACTGTTGCTGCCTTGCTTGCCGGTTGTGAAGCTTGCAGTGGGCATGCTGTTGAAGTAGCGGTCTTTGAGGCCTTGCAGGCGATCACAGGACAGCTGGACAGCAGACTTGTAGGCATGCATGGCTTGTGCCTGACCCTGCTGCTGCAACTGCTCCATGTGCTGCACAGCTGCATACAGCTGGTTCTGTAGCTGCTGAACTGCCACGTCACGCTGTTGTAGCTGCTCCTGCAGCTGCTGCTGATGACGAAGGCCCTTTGATAGCTCCTGTGCACCGCAGAGAACGGTGTGCATTACAAGTAGTGATCAAGGTACGGCATGTAACACATTTGTGTGAGGCTGCACCGGCTAACACAAGGCACAGGGAATACAGTCACCTTGCTCTGATGCATGCAAGCACACACAGTGTGTTTATCCCAAACATTGCCCTCAGCAACAGGCAATCACAACGACCTCTATGCACTTGTGCTGATGGCAAGCTGTGGCTGCATGCATGCACTCAAGGTTGTCACCTTAGCATGTTGCGCCTGCAGCAGGTCCACCTCTTGCTGAAGCTCCTCACACCTGGACTGCACTGCCGTCTGCTCTTGTCCCTTTGCCTGCACTTACATTCCTTCATAATCAGAAGCCTGAGGAACTGTCAACTATCCATGAGTGGTCACGGTAAGTTGCAGATGGCACCCACACATGTACAGAGTATTGCTATGCTGATAAGTACACATGTCTGAAAAGTAGTATTGGATAGTCTCGTAGTTAGTCATGCAGCAGAGCAGCAAAAGGCTGCAACTTTTGCCAGGTGCTTGCATGCTGATGGTCTTATCTATGTTCACGCCTGTGTACCTGTTCGCGCCTGTGTACCCGTTTCAGTGCAAGAACTCAAGGGATCATGCTAGCTGACATATGTAGCACCATGACCTGCCCAGTCTGGTGCTTGCACCCACATCATTCACCATTCAGTGCACACATGAGAGCCCTACCTGCAGACTATGCCTCAAGCTGCCCAAGTCATACTCCAGGCTGTGCACCTTATGAGTCATGCGCGCCATGTCTGAGCCTTCCTTGTCATGCAGCTCCCTCTGCTCTTGCAGTTGCTGCTCAAGCTCATGGCAATGTCGCTTGGTGATTTCCATCTGCATCACACTGCTTCTGCTCAGTATTGAGGCTTACCAGCTTGCGTTCCTGACTGTAAGCCCATTGGAACATGCTTGACACTGTCGCTAGGCAAGTGCAATACGTTTCCCAGCTGCAATTATCAGCAGAATGTGGTTCGTACACAGCCTTGACTGCTGCATTAGCAGTAGACGTGACCCCGAAACGTATTGGTCAGACACCAACAAGCGCAACATGATGATTGGCATCAGGCAGTGCAAGGTGTACATGCGTAACTGTCATATCTAACCTGAGCCCTGACTTGCTCTCGCTCCTGCATGAGACCCCCCAAACCAGCACCCCCCTCCCCAATAAGCTGCTGCTGCACTTCAATCAGGCTGCTCAGTACTTGCTGCACTCCTTCTTCCCCTTCACCGCCACTAGTCATGGTTCCCCTTACTGCTGCCACCTCCAATTGCAGCTGCTGCAACTGCTCTCGCAGGCTAACCTGGCTGTGGCGGTTGCCTTGCAGCATGGCTGACAACTGCTGACCCACTGCTGCCATGTCATCTTCAGCCTGGGCAGCTGTGGTGGCCACCTCCTGTTGCAGCTGCGCCACAGCTGTAGCATGACTGCTCAAACACTCTGTATACTGATTTTGCAGCCGGGCAAGATCCTGGTTGTGCTCTGCAGCTGTGGCAGCAGTGGCGGAAGCCAGCTGGTCAGCCAGTGCTTGCTGATGCTGCTGGGCAAGGTTTTCTGAATGCTGCTTGGCTGCTTGCAGCTGCTGTGTGAGCTCATTGAGCTGCACCTGGTGCTGGGCCTGCAGCTGTGCATATCTGCTGTCTGAGGCTTTGCAGGCTGCCTTGGCGCTGCTGAGCTGTTGCTGCAACTGCTCTTGCGCCATCTGCAGAGCACATGTATTCCCATAGCACAATACTTGATGAAGCTATGAGTCAACATCATGTGAAAGGAGCCATGCAGCAACACAGGTGCAGTAAGCAGATAAGCCAAGGCGAGTTAGAGTGCCATGACAGTATCATGCATGATGCACACTTGCACCCAAATTGTGCTGAAGGTAGACACAATGTGACAGACTGGTCATGTGGGTTATGTAAGGATATGTATCAAAGGCCTGCATGACTCCAGAGCATGCACATCCTGGTTGCAGACTCTCCCTGGGCTGTACAAGCTACATAACAACCTCTGGTGTCATCTTCATGTCGAGAAAAGAAAAGACGATGCTGTCAGGGGTTCAATATAGAAAGATTGAGATGATCCCAAATTGAGCCCAAGCTTCCCTTGGCTTTCACGTTGAGACATGTGCAGCAGTTGTTGTGTTCATCAGTGGATTCAAGGCAGCTCACCATGCTAGAGGCCAAGTCACGATCAGTACTCGTGCATCGCTGCACCAGCCCCTTCTTCTCCTTCTTCATGAAGTCAAGCTCACGCCTCAGCTTGTTGACCTCCTCGTCTGAACGCTGAGCAGCATCTGATGCGGCATGTTGAGCTCTAGCTACCTTCAGGTCAGCCTGCACAGCGACCATTGTGCACTGACTAAGGGCATGGCTGAAGGCATGACAGGCCGTACAGTGGCAATTGATTTGATTACTCCACACAGGTGCGGCTTTGATGAAAGGTGTTGACTGGACAACTGACAAGGGCATAGACATTGGAAGCAGAATGCTTGAGGCGATGACAGCATAAATGTTGAGTCCAAAGCAAAAGACACTAAGTGAAATGGGACATGCACCTGGTGCAGCGCCTCCTTGCTGGCGCGCCTCTGCACTGACTGCATGCTCCTGCTGACAGCAGCTTCCTTGTCCCTCTGCGCTGCTTCACACGCACTTTGCAGCTGCTGCTTTGCTACACCTACCACAGCCTGCAGGCACAAGACACTGTGGTTATGTACAGAAGGGCACTCAAACAGCTTCTTCACACAGTCATGCTTGGAAAGCTGCTGCGCACATGTTGCAGTAAGCAGATGGCATTTCAGCCCACACCTTAAATGGTACAAATTGACATTGTGGCGATGAGGCAGCAGGCAATGAGTCTGAGAGATGTCCAGGTGACAGGATCTCAGGAGTGCACAAGCCTGGCTTACCTTGACTGAGAGACTGTTAAAGTCTACGTTTGAGGCTGCACTGCTACTCAAGGTCATGGCTTGTAGCACTTCTTGCAGCACTTCCTGCCTGACAGCTTCTGAGTCTAAAGTAAAGTCAGATGCAGTCGACAACTGTGGTGTGTGCTCCTGAGACAGCCATTGTTCAATGACTGCCTGTTGTGCGCCTGAATGTGATGACTGCTGCAACTGCTGCTGCTGCTGCTGCTGCCGCTGCAGCTGCTGTTGCATTTGTTGCGGAGACTTGATTGGTTGGTCCAGACTTTGACTGACGCAAGAGGTGGTCTTTCTCAGGAGCTGTGGCTGTTTGACATGAGACATTGTGCTGCTGCCCCAGCTGAGCGACCTGAGTGGAGGCTGCTTTGAGCTGACTGATGATGCCCGCGAGGAGCTTGCAGGGGCTTTTGGTGGCAGCGGTCCACCCTGGAAAGGCTGCAGAGTGCCAGCAGCTGTCTTGCCATGAACCCTGTTCGGTTTGACTGATCCATCACAATTTGCAAGAGCGATCGGAGCATTCACAGCTTGCTGTAGCAAGGCCTCCTGCTGCAGCCTGGCTTCAGCTAACTCTGCTTGTAAAGACTGCAACAAAGAAAGACTGATGAAGCTGGGTCGTAGCAGCAGAGCAGACACTCGGCAGGGCCCAGAGAATCTCGCCTCAAGGTCCACCCCGCCGAGGCCCCAGGCGTCGTCAGCCCCTGACTCCTCAGCCAGGCCCCGTTGCATAGTGCACCACACAGCTCAGTGTCAGGCCAGACGCTCGCGGCAAGCGACAGCACAGATCATGGTGAATGTAAAAAGCTCGGACTGCATGTTCACGCTCGCTATAGCATTGCCAACAAGGGGGTTGTGCATTGAAAGATTTTGACTTTTTGAGAGCCTATCGGCACATACAAAACGTAACGCCAGCTTGAGCGATAGTAGTTCACACCTGACACAACCCCACAGCTTTTTATCTACGCGTTTTGTTGACGACCCTTGCCAAACCCCTTGATGACCTTGGTTGTCGCTGAATTTGCCTCGCTTGCAAGCTGACCAAATAAGTGGAAGGGGGTGCAGGGGTGACACTGCTTGATTGTGACACAGCTTTACTGATCGGCAGCACTTGCCTATAAGCTTTGGCGCACAAGGGGCTTAGGCGCCAGCTGCCGTACGGGTGTGCAAGCATTGAGGGTGCACTGCGGTTACGATGCATACTCGCTCCCTGTTAGACGTGGAACAACCAGGCAAGCCCAGGTAATCTGTCATGGTACCACACTGCCTGCTGGAGTTCCAAAAGCTGCCTGCACCTTGGTGCAGGGGCATTGCGGTATTTGCTGGGATCGCTTGTGATGGTCCTCTTTGTGGTGAGGTCATGTGTGACAGAGCATGCTCAGCGACAGCCTGCTGGTGATCAAGCTGTACTACTGTATGCAGGTCTTGCCTTTGGCGTATGCTATGCTTAGCAAAAGGAGAGGAGCAAGCAAAAAATACAGTACAAGCACTTGAATACCATCAAATGCATGTGCACACATGGCGCCGCATTTCTTGCCAGGATGAGACCAGCAGCATATGCAGGTTCTGGAATACAGCATATTTGCCCAAACATACCGTGCAACATCCACGCACCATGCGGAACATCCTTTACAATGACATACGCTGTTTGGTACAAACTTGACCATCATGCAATACTTAGGTAACCATTCTTGTTTCTGTCAGTATAGAGTGTGAAGTGCAGCCAATCAACATTGGCTATCATGAAATGTACCACTGCAAGAACCAATTCTGTGTGCATACAAAACACAGCTCGCTCAGTAAGTGGTACTCTTGATGGTCGTCCCCTGTGATTGTTGTGATTTGCTACTAATGGATGCCTGGCCTAAACACAGCATCTACAAGACGGCCTGTATCACTCACTGCCACTGTCAGTGTGGATTATAGGTCAACAATACAAAAGAATTCATTAATGTCCCATTATAATCATCAGCCACCAACCATCATGAGTACTTCACTCTGGGGTGGACCCTGGCGTTTCACACAAAGCACGAAGGTCCAAGTTGGCCAGGTCTGCAGGCTGCAAGTTTTCAAAAACAGTGGGATCAGCACGCTTCAGTATGGAGACAGCCTTTAGTGCCATCTGCAGATTTGCTGCTAGCTTTGCCACAAGATCCTGCTCAGGCATTACAGTTCCATCCCTGTCCTCACCCTGTACCTCAGCTGCTTGATTGTGCCGTGGACTGCCAGCAGGAGCCACCCTATCGTTTGACCTTGTATCCTCACTGCCCACATGACTGCTGTCCATGTCTGCACCTGCCTGATTGCCATTTGCATTTATGTGCACTGGCAAACCTGCGTCCAGCTGCGCGCTTGATTTGGCTTGCCGAGCTTGTGATGCACTCACATCAACAGCATTGCTCCCATTCAGAGCTTGGCGTTTCCCTGATCCGGATCTGTCAGCTGAATCTTGTGAGGATGAGTCACGCTTGCCAGTGCCATGCTTAGAGGGGCCAGCCCTGGATGTGCCCCCGTGAGACTGCCCTGCCCCTTGCAGCTGTGGCTGCATATGTTGCTGCTGGGGGTGCGGCGCCTCAGGGCCTTGAGACTGATGAGCTGTTGCAGCTGAGTGCTGAGGTGCTGAGGACTGCTGGGCTTCTTGAGCCATCATCCTACAACAGCGGATCATAGGAGACAGTCAGCTTGCTTGCAAGGGCAACATCTGGTAGTAGCAATCATTCACAATGTAGCACCAAGTTGTCACAAAATCTAATGATGTTTGCACTGAGCTGCTCCAGAATTGGCATTTTGGAAACAGAAAATTTTCAGGAGCATCTTGGCTGCCACACCCTTAGCCAAACACAATCGAGCAATGACTGACAGCTGAACGTAAACATATGTGAGATCACTCTAGCTGGTATGTAATGACGACATGCCTGGTTTGAGCTTCTTGCTGTTCCTGCTCTTCTTGAAGGCGCTGCTGACGATCCCTTTCAAGCCCAACAAGCCTTTGAGCCTCCTGCTGCTGCTGTAGATGCAGGTTGTGCTGCTGCAGAGCATGCAAGGCCGCCTCAGAGCGTGCCCGCTCCTCTTCAGCCTTTTGGGCTCTCAGCAAAACCTCCTGCTGTCTCTTGAATGCTTGTTGCTGTTCCTGTTGCAAAACAAACCACCCTTTGCTGACTCAAGCAATTGAACCAGTTGTTGAGCATCACATGTACAGTGTTACAGTATGTACCTCTGGCAAAGCTGCAGACAGAATGTTGTTTTCACTTGGACCAAACAATTGTCAGAGGTTCCATTTCTGGAATGTATGCATTCTAGGACTGCCCCAGTTGGCCATGCTGGGCAGTGGACAGCTTTGGGGCAAGTTTAAAGGTCAGAGTTTGATTGGCTTGAAGGCAAAGCAATACAAAACACCATACTCAACACACTGCGATTGCATACATGACATTATACACAAGCTGACATGCAGACACAGACAGGCTGTGGTGCGACCAAAATTAGAAGGGCAACAACCCACGAGGTACTTGACAGACCTGCTGCACCCTCTTCATCCTGAGCTGCTCCTCCTTGATTTGCTTCTTCTGCTCAGCATGCAAGCGTGCTGTGGCTGCCGCCTGCTCCTGCTGCAACCGCCTGCGCTCACCTGCTATGCGCGTTGCCTCCGCTTGTTGCTCCTGCACACCGCACCTCACTGTATGCACTTCACATCACCTGCTGTGCTGGGAGATCTCACTGTGCAGTGACTGACTGAGACTCCGGCACAGACAACTCTGGCACATAATGGCAACTGGGTTTGCTGCGTGTGTCAGCAGACCCATTCTGTGTTGGTGTACACAAAATGAAAAGCTTATGTCGTACAACAGCAGACTTGTGGGTGGTAGGTAGCATGCTAGTAGCTACAAGGCATACCTCCAGTTGCTGCTGGACCTGCAGCTCCCTCTGCTCCTGTGCCAGCTCTGCAGCAGTCTTGTTCTTGGACTTGCGCTCCCGCTCTGCAGCCTGAAATTGGCGCCTTCTTTCATGCTTGGCAGCCTGCTTGGCAACAAACAGCATGGTGTAGGCTGAGCATGAACGCAGATGCAGCCACACCTGTCTCTGAAAGATGTCATGGGTAGTCAGGCATGGTGACAGGTTTAGATCTTGTATGGACACAGCACCCAAGCTGGCACCTTTCCACATGTCCATAGCGCCATCAAGTCAGGAGTTGCATGTTGACATGTAGCAGGAGGTTCACCAGCAAATTGCTCGTGCAACATTTTGGGCGGCCGTTCAGCAGCCTTCTGCGCAACAGAAGGATGCTGTGAAGCTAGATGAGTGTCAGTGTCCTCACCTCTGCTTCTGCAGGGACCTTATAGGCCTCCTCAGGGGCAGTGTGGGACAGAGCAGCCTTGGCAGGGTCAGGGTGGTTGTAGCAGAACCAGTTGTCAGGCAGGGTGTCTGGGTGGGTGCCAGGGGGCATCTTACGCCACTTCAGACACTGTGGGAAATCGCACTGCACCCAAAGGTCATCCGGTATCTTCTCCTCCTCAGCTGCAGGTTTGTATACAGGACTTCAGTGTGTGAGCCACACTCATGCAAGGTGGTGGCTGTGGTGATCATGTGTGAGGCTGTCACACCTGAGGGCTCTATGCGCAAGTGTGGGTGTTTGCTGTAGTGTGCTGTGCTCTGCAGCTCTGAAACAAGACTGAACAAGCAGGAAACAGTCATCCAGGCTGAGATGCACTTCAATTCACGATGTTGCAAAACGCTGCTGGAAAATGTGCTAATTTGCTGGCAGCCACAAATGCTTGCTTGTGTCAGCACCAGAGAGGTTTGCCAGTAATGCATTTGGTGAGACACTGCACTCCTGCATGGTATGACACATCACATACGCTGTGCTTGTGCTTGTGTGATGCGGGTGCGGCCACCCCTGGCGGGGTTGGGGGAGAGGGGCCGGGGCGTCTTGCCAAGGCGGTCCATCTTCTCCCACCAATACAGCTTCAGAACCTGCCCCAGCTTGTTCACCATATTCCTGAACACACACAAACATACAAACATTGGTCATCTGCTGCATTTGGCAATGCCAATCATGCCTTTCTTTGGCAAGGTGCTGTTGAGCTGCACGCCTGATGATGTGCAAGCAGGTTATGTGATGCTGCGATGTCATCAATGTTGGATTGCAGTGGCAAAGTGGTTGCTGGAACACGACTGCCAGCAGGCTTCACAGCATTGACAGTAAGCTACTGTATTGTTGAGCACGCACAAGCATCTGAAATAGCTAACGGTACATATGGATTGTGAACCTCCTGGTGCACCCTGCTTGCTGACTTTCCATGGTTGTTGCTGAGTAGATGAGCTACCTGTAAGCAGGAGTGTCGTCAAAGTCTTGCTTGTTATGGGTGGGCTGAAGGAAGTCTGCCTCCACTACCCCCAGCACCCCCAGCCCCTTGTCATTGGGCTCCAGCTGCAGACCCACCCTGCAAGCAGCATACATGCAGCTCACTGACACAATAGCCCACAAGAGCCTCGCCTCAGTAGGATTGTGCTGGCAAACGTCTTGACAAAGGCAAATGACCAGGTGAAGTTGTCCAGTCTAGTCTAGAGCACGTCAACATACATTACCGGCATGCTGAATGCCAAAATAGGACCTCATACAGGCAGCAACTGAAGATTGTACAAACCTGACTGCTAGAGGAAGACACATGATTACTGCTAGAGGAGCAGAATCATGAAGGTATCATATGGCATGCAAGGGGTACTTCAGGCAGTACATGCCGATTGATAGGTGCAAAGAGACAGTTCAGTCTTTTCAGAGTGCAGGTCAATTGTTTCTGAGCCACACACACATTCAATTGGTTTGCCTGCACTTTCTGTCAGTTTAGAGAGTAATGTGACCACAAAACAAACAATATGTGCCTGGATGATCTAGAGCTGTGATGTTACACCTGTGATACGGCCGTATTAGGCGGTTGCGGTGGTATAGCATCATGCCATACAGATTTTCATTCTCTGTATTGAACCCCATCTCGATGTCACATCTGAAGTCAGGGTTGCTTTGTGGTCTGTAGGTCTCCTGCAGCTTGTCACGCAACAGGCTGGTCATACGCTTCACCTTCACCTTCTTCTCTCTGATGAAGACCTGCACAGCACCTTTCCAATATCATGGCATTTCTTATGCCCGAGTTTCTGCCTGCTGATTTTTGCAGCGCATGCAGCAGAGGCAACAGCTGCAGACGCGATGTACAGAGTGTAACAGTCATTACATAGCAGTAAGTTGGATCATGGCCTCTTGCACAGAGGGCCAGACCTACTGTGACACACCGATGTGCAGAATGGGTTTATCCACCCCCCACGACATGTATGAGGAGCAGATCAGCGCAAGGGTCATGCAGGCAAAGAAGTTCAGAAGCACTTTGATGCCTCACCTGCATGCGTGGCACTTTGTACAAGACTGACACATACTGCCTCAAACTATAGTCCAAAGGGACATCCACCTGCGACCAAGATTGAAGCTGCTCGAACCACAAGCTCAGGCCTGCAAAGCTCGCAACTCCAAAAGCAGATGCTTGGGAGATCTTTTCTGGTCATTGTGCACAGTGTGCTACAACAGCATGCAAGACATCAACTTCATGCAGCACAGGCACCAGAGGTTGACATTGAGTCCCACACAGACCTACCAATCTAGCGGCAAGGGAACAAGGCCCAACATTGACACCTGAAACAGTTTCAGGCTTGACATTGTACTGTAAAAGTTCCCAGACTGCTTACAGATACATGTGGTGTAAGTTCTGGGTCTTGCACACCCAGTAGACTGTGACAATGCAGAGATGCTTGCCTGCGCACAGTGAGAACTACCAGTGTAGACTCAAGCTGGTCTGCAAACAGCTTGAGTCTACACGCTGACAAAGAAAGCAACCGGGGTGTGGTACAAACAGGCTAGGAGAAGTTGGGCAAACAAGATTTGTTTTTGCAATGATAGGCATGTAGCACACAACGAAAGACCAAGCACACAGCACAAAGATGACTGGCAGTGCAACCAGACCTCTTTGGGCTGTGTTGCCCTGGACTGCTGGTAGTTGGGGGCAGGGCTGACAGACCCCTCCTCTGGGGGGTCAGCAGCAATACGGATGTCTGAAGCATCAGCGTCAAAGTCCAGCTCCAATTGGTGAGCTGAGTTGCGGCGCAGGTTGCTGATGATGATGATGGTGCCAGTGCCTTGGATGGCATCAAGCTGCATCAGCAGCCCTGCTTCATCCTGCAGGCACACCGTCTTGCATACAACCGACCAAAACCTGTCGAACCTGAGCCCGGTAGGGCTGAGAAATATGTAAAAAAGCTGTCAGGCCTGCGGCAAGAATGTGTGATGACTGAGCCGTACACACAGAGGTCTCAGTATGTGTTTGAACAGCGTGACACACAAGGCCACAGTGGTGTCTGCTGATACTGAAGTGGACCTCAGAGTAGCTGCTGATGAAGAGCAGGAGCTTCGAGATGTGTTCTCTGACATCATTGCATGTGTGCAAGAAGTTGCCACACACATCATAGCGTCAACAGTGACATACTGGCCATGTTCCTAGCGCTCAGAAAGCATGAAGGCAAGGCATAGCAGTGTTGACCATGTGTCAAGGCACTCACAAACACTGTCCCCCAACCTTTCATTGACACTCATACTGCATTAAAGTGTCACAATTGTCAATATGCATGCCAATGCATATGCCAGAGCTAGCACTGGTAGTATGTACCTGAAAGACTGAGTAGTCACGTATGGCGTTCAGACTCTGCTGAACATCTCCCGCATCAGCATTCAATTGCTGCCCATCCAAACTCCATGTGATCATTGGCACCAGTATTTCCTCAGCATGAGCAGCCTGCAAGAATGAAAAGCAGCACTCTTGCATGCAGCACAGCACCAGGACGCTCTACTGGCAGACATGCATGTAATGGATCAAGCTTGTGGAATGATGGCTGCATGTGCACTGCGTGGTGTACAGGCACATGTGCAATCGGCTGTTGCCACAACAGGCCTGGCCCTAGGTTCATGCATTGGGCTTGTCTGCTAGGAGAGATGTACGCATCAGAAACATCTGGGACATGCACAAATGAAACTGCCCGCACTTGCCTTCAAAAATGTCTGGGATAAGAAGCCTACAGATTGGCTAGAGGTGTGTTTGGTAAGCACCAGAGCATCCTGGCCCAGTCTCATACTACCAGACTTGAATCTGCATGATATAGTCCACAGAGTTGATGCAATGGTCACAAACGGTGAGAATGTGCTGACCTAGCTGTCACTGACAAGCAAGGGTCATATCTGTTCTGCAGCAAATCATGCATGAGCCTGGCCAAGCTGGTGTCCTGCTGCTTACAGCAGTGCTTACAGCAGCTGTAAGCAGCAGTGAAGATCTTGACGCAATGAGCATAAGCCCGTCAGAGGAAAGCTCACCCACTGCCATACTTGCCGATTGGTCTGCATCAGAATTTGCCATGTCATACCCACATTCAAATGTCTTTAAGCAAGGTCAGGCTTTGTCCAACAGCTCACTAACTCACCTGTGGCCATCAATTTCTTTCTTGTCACTATGACCAAATCCTAGCATTTTGTGCAGCGTGTCAGGGGTCATGCCACCACCATTGTCCATGAAGACCTGAAGTAAATAAGAGACTTAGAAGGTGTTCAGCTGGGCAAAAGGTTGGTATGTTGTGCCCTGTACAGAACAGGTTTAGCCTCAACTTGACCAAACGCTTACCAAACAGTCAATCCCATCGAAGTTCTGCATGTCGATGCAAAACCTGCAGTACGACAGCAGGTGTGAGTCTTGACTTGGCAGATTTGCTTGATCACTACGGTGGTTGAAAGACAGCGCAGGAGCGTGCGCACTGCTGGGCTTTCACGTCCGGGTCCATTGCATTGTCCAGCAGTTCTGCCATTGCGCCAAAAGGCCATCGATGCGACGTCGAGTTGGAGTTCAGAAACTTGGGATGTATCTTGCTATGCTTGACACTTGAGTACGACGCCGCAGTCCTCTGCATGCTGCCAAAATTGTGCGCAGTCACAACATAGACTTTACATCATCATACGCGCTTCGAGCGTGCTGTGTGCACACGAAACGCACTGGACATTTCAGTCGAGTCGAGACACTCGCATGTAACCTCCTCAACTCGAGTCAATTGTGAAATGAGTCACTACTGGCTCCACACCCCAGACTGTAAGTTATAAAATGAAATGAAATGGAGTTTGCTGCACATTTATTAAGACCCACTACTTGTGACATGCTGTACATGGAATATCATCTGGCCCCTGGGGCACCTTGGATGTGCTTGAAAGGTGCCATGCTGTGTCTTGCAACAATTCGACAGCCCTCAGGGGATTGCAGCCGGCAGTGCATTGCTCAGCTCAAATTTGCATACATATATGTGCATGCACACTTGTTCTGTGTGCAATCACGCATGACATGATGTAAAATAGGGTGTGGGCAGCAAAATTTCACGCTCAATCATTGTCTTCGCTTTAAATGACTCACTATTGCAAAGGCTTGCGAGCGCTGGTACATCCCTGGCTTATACACTTTACAGCCTTGAGGCCTCCCTAGGGAAACTCTAGGGCAAGACAGTCTCTGCAACTTTGGCTTGTCCAGCCACCACCCTCACCATCAATAACCAATCATGTTGCCCTCGTCACTGTAATTAGGTCTCTCACACTCATAGCTTGATTTGCAGGATCTACTCAATCTGTCAAGCTGTGCTTCAGTCAGAGGGGCTCCGCCTGTTTCACCAAAGTATTCTTGCACAACGTTGCAAACCTGATCATCAAAACACATGTAGTCTCCCATGCTGATGTCATTGCCAGAAGGGTTGTACACCAAAGCCTGCATGCACAGGCTTGCGTTTCTGTTGGCAGCCTTGAATGCAGTGTATTTCAGCCAAAGTACATAGTCTCACAGGGGCCATTGTGCCTCACTCAAGTCCTGCAGAAGCCATATGTATTGTGCTGACCTATAGTGCAAGACCCACCTGACCCCTAGTGTTAGGACCAAGCCCTGTTTGAAGGTTGCAGGTATCCCTAGTGGCAAAAGTGTTGGGTTGTAGTCTGCTCGCAGGCTGTGTGTCGTAAATAATACGCATCGATCTCCCAAACAATCTATCGCTCACTGGCATAAGGACGTCTGTAAAAGCGGAATCTCTGGACTCCTTATGCTTGTTAAAGAGATGCCTCACGACTGCGATGCTGAGTGGGGCTCTTGGGATTTGGCAGCTCTTTGCGCTGAAACCTTCGCCAAGAAGTACTCCCAGCTGTGTGGTGGATCCTGGCTGAGATGAAGCATTTGCAGGCGCCGCGCAGATTTGCTTGTGATCAGGCCAAGCAGCACGCTGACAGTTCTTGCTGCAATAAGTTGCAGAACGGCAGCGTGAGCAGGTAAAGGTCTGAGGCTTCTCCTGCTGACATCCCTGACAAACGGCCATGTCTCAACAGCAATGAAGACCTGTAACACAATGCAACATGTGCAGTCCCCATTCCTCAGCACTGATCAGTCATGACTCGTGACATGCATGCTTTGCTGTGAACTTTCACCAAGCCAGGTGTCCCACATCACATCCACTGGTCATGACGCAGAAAAGCCACGTGCACGGCGCACCTGTTTTGTTGAGGAGGCTTCAAGTACTGTTGATGAGGGTAGACAGCGGGACATAACTTGCATGGGGCAATCTGTTCTAAGGAGATATGTTCAGAAATGCACCGCAGCCAGCTAGTATGACAGATAACAGCTGGAATGATCAGATTTTGAAAGCCAACATTCCTGGAGCAGGGTACTACTTTCAGTGCAGGCAATTTTCGTGAGGCCATTCCCCAATTTCGCGTTAGTATGGGACGGCCAGCATGTTGCTTCATTGATAAAAACTGTAAGTTTGTTTTCATGCTGAAAGCTTTCAATCTAGAATGGTTGCACACCATATCAAAATGCTATACTGCTGTGAGAGGAGCAGCCCTGCTGGCCTTTAAAACAAGTTGGCACCAAATGTGATGCACAGTGTAAGAAGTGCTACCAAAAGCTGTTCTTGCATGTCTCAAAACTGACATACTGATTCAGCACAGACACAAAGCTGAGATGATGTCAAAGGTGCAAACGCTGATTGCTCAAAGCCACAAATAACTTATGCTGCAGCTCATACTGCTGAGCAGGTGTGTAACTTGTATAAGTGACAACAGTACCGTCTCAGGCTCACACATGCTTGCCCTAGATAATGCTTAATGATACTGCACTTGTCAGGCTTCTAGAGCTGCAAGCTATTGTTGAGGCACAGGTGAGGATTGCTGTTGAGGCACAACTGCCGCTGCATTGCTTGGCTCAACAACTGTTGGTGGAGGCTGAGCATCTGCTATTGATGCCAGTCGCATGAGATTCTGTTGCAGCTTTTTTTGATACCTGTGACCAGAACGAAGGTGGGCTGCTGCAACATGTTGTCTAACAGCCAATATCATACCATACAAGCCTACCCTGCACAGGCTTGCAGCTTTCCTGCGTTCATATTCTCCAATATGGCTTTAATAAGCTTTTCATTATCTTCCAGTTCCTAATCCTCAAAGCAGGCAATTCAGCAGAATGCATTCCAATAGGAAGCAGCAACAACACCTTTGAAGCTGTTGCACAGGCAAGAAGCGCATACACGGAAGTGCGCACCTGCTGAATCTGCTCACGCGTTGGCACCTCCGTAGACAGGGCCTGTGGGACCTGGGCCATGTACGTTGACCGCAAAGTTGTAAAATTACGCAATGAAAAGACTAGACAACAGATGCAACTGTCATGACGCTTGTAGTATAGCAAAAGATCTTGTTTTGGCCTTTGAAGGCAAAGAAGAGTCAAGTCAAAGCAAATTGGGCGAACTGGTGCCGGCTGAGACTCAATTTTACAGTCGCCACATCGATAAGTGCTTCGGTTTGGCCGTCAGCGATCAGAAGCAGTTGGCTCAGTCAGGCAAATGGTGAGACACATCGTACCGTAATCATGGCCGTACCGTACCGTACCGTAAGTAAATAATAAACCCATTTAGCATATTCTGCATTATTTGAAGCCAAGAAACTTTGCGTGGCTAGCAAACTGGAACGACAGCATCTGTTGTCAGCCTAGCGATCTGGCGTTCATATTCAGCAGTCACTCATCGGCGCTACAAGTTGTTTGCGATCGTACTCATCGGTTCTATTGTAGCCATCAAGCTTGTTATCAGTTGTTCTTAGCGTTGCGATCTTAGCTTGTTACCTTTTGCACATCAGGATTATGGCTGCCTTACTGACTGCCTCCACCGCTCGTCCCGTTGCGCGAACTGCTCAGGTGTCAAGCGCTTTGGCCACGTCATCTTTGAAGCCGTTCACACCATTGAGGCCCGCTGCGATCCGGCGCTCGCTCCTTGTACGAGCAGAGCGGCAAACTGATAGCAAGGACTCCTATCAGGTATGTTGCGTTGCTTCAATACATGCTTACTCCGACGATAAGCACACCCTGTTCGCCATAAGTTTCAAAAGCCGCTGCATATCAGTACGCAAATACTGACCTGCCCAAGTGGCGTCTGCAGAAAATTGAGGAGCCGGTGCGGTCCAACTTCCCAGAGAACACTGACTCGGGGGCTCAGAATTTTGGGCCAAAGCAGAGCGAGGCAGATGACTTCCTCAAGAGCAAGCAGGCGAATCCTGACACCGAAGTGTTCGGAACTGACGTGGGAATCGTCGACGCCATGCGGTTCAAGGGTGCAGGTGTGTTGTATATGCGCTGCAGCTGCACAAGTTGAGCCTGTCGCTGCTGGGCCATGCTCAGCACAATGAATGGTGTCTTTTGCTGTTGCAGCTCCTGAGGTGATCAACTGCAGACTAGCCATGCTAGGCTTTGTGGCAGCAGTTGCTGTAGAGGCATCCACTGGCAGGAATGTCATTCAGCAAGCGCAAGCAGCCCCTCTTCCCGTCGCCCTCATCTCTTTGACATTTATTGTGGCTTCTCTTGTCCCCATCGTCAGAGGTGTACCCAGAAGAGGAAACAGCATCTTCACAGCTGATGCAGAGCTGTGGAATGGCCGCTTGGTATGTACCTGACACATGTATGTGTACTGTTTGTTTGTGCATTTGCTTGACCAGTGATGGCTGATTGAATGGCCATTTTGAGGTTCACAGTCAGTCTGCTCCAGGATATCTTCTATGGTCCTATTCATTGTAACATTAGTGCCTGGTTCTGACCATGTGCATTTTTGCAGGCTATGCTTGGGATTGCTGCTTTGTTCTGGAACGCGTACATTGGTCCCTCCAGCTTGGCCCCTCTGAGCTAGATACTGTTTCATCATCATCATTTTCAGGCTGTGTGGTGGTTTTCAACAGATGTACTTTGGGGCATGTTGTTATCTGGCCTTTGATCATTGTTTAGATAGATTGAGATGAACAGCACAGAAGTGTTCGTGAGCTGTCAGTATCAGTAGGCAGTCGCCACGTTACTTGCTTGTACTGTCAGTGGTCAGCCTGAACAGTGGCCCTGTATTCTATGGCGTAACATTCATTTGGTGCAGTGATAAATGTTGGCTTTCATAGTTCTGATAGTGCAACATTTTATGATTGCGCTTCAAATTTGGATTGTAATATATCAAAGTGGTAGCTGTATTCTTGATACTCGCCAGCCTCATGCTTGGTTGTCGCCAGCAACAACTTGGCAATTTGCTTGTTGCACAAGGTAAACATCATTGCTGAACATAATGATTGCAGTAAAACAGCCTTGGTGACAGCAGCCTGCAACTACTCTTTGTCTATGTGCCACACTACTTCAGAAAAGCATGTGAAACCCCTGAGTGTGGCCTAAATATTTTGCAGTGACACTTTTATACGTTTACACTGAACCCGACGTGGTTTTGAAGAGCAGTTTTCGGAGTTGGTCAGCGGGTTCATGCATTCCAAAAACTACTCCCAAAAAGTTGGGTCTTGAAGAAAGCAGCAGGGGACTGGTGCTGACTAGCAGCAGTTTGCAAGATAGTGCACCTGTGATGGCCAATGTTAGCATGGCTGTTACCAGACCTTGCTTGTGCATGCTACTGTTGGCCAACCATGGGATGCTGTCGCCCAACCTTCTTAGCCAAACCATTGCTGTGATCCCGCTGCCCCAAACCCCTACAGATCACTACCTAGGCTCTATGAATCCATGGATATGTCACTCAAACTTGCTATGTACAACAGCCATTGCCCCTGGTGGACCAGCTATATATTGAGTGCTAGCACTGTCTGAGCATGGTTCACAAGCTGTTGCTTATACACAGATGCCCGGAATTGTGCAGAAGTAACGCATGTCTATGTTCATGACTCCTGTAACAGCACTACACAGAAGACTGCAGCGGTCAGGCAACTTTGAAAATAAATGCTGCTTGTCAGTCATACATACAGTCATCCCTGGTGGTCAACATGCCCAGGCCCCAGACACATGTTTGTGCTTGGGAGAAGTTTGGCAGCTTCAACTGCTGAGGCTGCTCATCAGTGCAGGTTACTCTTCCCCAGTAATGCTGCCTACCAACGGCCGCCCGAAAGAGTCGTGCTCAATGTCTGGATGGCACAACACACCTGGATCATCATGCACTGGGTACTTGACATCCATCAGACAAAGGCCCTGAGCCACTGCAATGCTCCAGCCTCTGTACTTCTCCCCTACACATCAAAGCCATGATGTTGTTACATGCAACAGCCTGGTTGCTGTCAGGCCTAGCGCCACCCCGTAACTGCGCTTCACAGCCCAGCTTGACATTGAAGTCGCCCATAAGCAGTAGCAAGTTTGCATTTGGCACCTCATCATGCTGCTGTTGGAGCTGCTGGTGAAAAGCATCCGTGACATCAGGGCTTGCAATGATGCTTTGTGCCAGCAACAGCTTACCTGCTCCTCAGTCATGCTGTGAGCTGGCTGAGCTTGCAAAGTCAAATAGACATGCCAACACGATTGCAGCAGGATTGTTGTCATTGCACATATCAGTGCAATACCTGACAGCATATGGGAGCCTGCATACATGCTGCACAAAGGATGTGCTGCCAGAAGCTGCATGTTGGTAGTATAAAGACGTGACGCACTTCTTGTCAAAATGCAGCAAGGATGCTGATTACATTACAGCATAATGTGCAACTGTAGACTTTGCTAATGAAGACAATAACATGCTGCACATGAGATTGTTGGTGAAGGCAATGACATGATGCACAGGACTGTAGCGCAAAGCATACCTGGCATTTGCGTCTTGCCTAACGCCAGCTTTTGAGCAATGACATCAGGCGACAGGTTGCCGGCTCCAACAGCCAACAGAGCTCCAACCATGTGTCTCACCTACAAATCAGCATGTTGACGCCTAAACACAAGAACTGTAAACTAATTGATTAAGCTGTTGACATCCTGTCTCATTGTTTAAGATGAGAGTCAAGTGTGCAGACGCAATGCATATCTTTCTACCAACAAAGCTCTGACAGACACAAGCATGTGGGCATGCAACACAGATGTGGTACCCTCAGACTCATCATATGTTGCCGTTGCACCACTTGTTGAGCGTGAGGAACAATGGGGACGCAATCTGCCATTGCAAACAACACTAAGAATGCTGCAGGAATGCTGCAATATAGCCCAATTACACTAAAGCACTTTTGCATTGTTTGCTCGGGCGTTTGACTGTTAGCAGCAGAAGCACAAACAGAGTTGACAAGCTTACCATTTTGTACATAAACCCACTGCCCTCAACTTGGAAGACAAAGCCATATTCATTTGGCAGAATGTCAAAACGGCGTATTGTCTTGACAGGGTTTGGGTCAGGGTTTCCCAAGTTGGCAAAGTGGGTGAAGTCATGCTGGCCTATGAAGAGGTGTGCAGCCTGCCTGCAGGAGCGCAGCACTTCATAAAATCAGAAGCAGATACAGACTTATGATAAGCAGATGTGGTTCTGTTATCACAGGCAGAAAAATGCTGTCTGAGGCCAAGGCGTTGCACAGCATCTGCCAAAAAGCAACCAATGCATGTGCAAACTCTGGTGATGTCCTCCGGACAAATCTGCTGAGGCAGAAGATGTTCTCAGTTGCTGTCAGCAGCAATTTGGTATATGCAGTGATGCATGTGCATGAGATGATAGATTCTTGGTAATAAATGGCAGGCCCTCCATAACATGTGGATTTTCCCGACCACCTCTTCAGCGTCTTTGAATGGCATATTTCTTCATGATTACAGCTGACGCTGCAGGGCAGTAGATTCAGATGGGTCATTTCTTGTCAATAGCGTCTCTAGGAGCACGCTCTCCTAGGATTTTGTGCAGAAAAGTCTTGTATTCAGCGGCATAGCCGTGCATCTGTAGCACCGTTTTCGATGTACGGATATTCTGCCGAATACAAGACTTTTCAGCAGAAATTCCTAGGAGAGCGAGCTCCCAAAGCACTGTTGTATGGCCTCTGCCTTCTGCTGACTGGCTCTGCCCGAGCTGCTTGTGATTTTGCTTCATAGACCTCACGCTGGTCTTGCAGCTGCTGAAACTTGCCTGCCAAGTAAGAGGTTGACCACAAAATTGCAAGACCAACAGCTAAAATTTGCGCGTCACTGCGTCCACAAACGCAAATTTGTTCCTGCTGGCTTCCAGCGCTGTCGGCCTCTCCATCGTTCAGTCAGAACTGCGCAACCTTTAACGTAAGGTATCGCGAGAGCTGTTTGTGACACTCAGGTACCGCGCGCTCATACCTTTCCATTTTTGGGCGCTGCGAGTATGTGATCAGGTTTAGGATTTAAACAATGAGTCAGCAGAGAATACAGTGAATCGTTTTGTGCAACATGCATCAGTACCATTGGCGAGCCGTTATAGAGGAATTGTCCACTGTCAGTATCCAGGATGCAGGGCTGCTGAAGCTGTCATCACAGGCCAGCATGGCTGGTCAAAAGGGAAGCACGCATTGACTTTCTGTCTCACAGCCCAGCAGACAGCAGCATTTAGGCACGTCTGTGGGTGTCAGGGTGCAAACAACAGAATAGGATTGTAGGTGAGTCAGTCTGACCTCATGAGGGACAGGTTGACCGGGCTTTGCACCCTGCCACTGTACCATCTGGTGAAGGGATCCACCTTGGGAGCCACTATCAGGTGATAGTGATAGACCTTGCCCATGGCACTGAAGCGAGCATGGAAGTCTGGTGGCACCCGTTGCATGCTGAGCACGCTGACATCGTTTGGCAGCATGCGAGTCAGGGAGTGCATCATTGTTGGGCAGTCTGGCACCAGCTTGTGCGAATAGAAGTTGATGACCTGCACAGAATGAGGACCAAGAAGTTGTGCACAGCTGGAGGCTTGCAATGCATCTGAGGAAGTCCTGTGCATGCTAAGGTGAGTTGCTCTTGATGATTTACTTGCTGCTGTCTGCTGAACAGGCTGCGCAATGGACGCCAACATGACAGCAGTACCTGAAGTGTGTCAGAAACTGAGGCAAAGAAGGTTGCAGAAGCAATGAGCCCAATAGTGGGCAATCTTGATTGGCTGTATGAGTTGTGCCTGACAGGCTACAGCAACAAATACAGTACTGACTAGTCTAGGGTGAAAGAAATGCCGGAAGGGGTCTGGCAACTGCAGAGGCATTTAACTATCAGTCAAGCGCAACTTGACAGGATGAATGCGCTGTGTGGTAGCAATCCTCATGCCAATGAGACAGCGTCCAAACTGTGTACAGCACTGCATCTTGAGGAAATAGTTTCTGGAATTTTGTGTGTGATCATATGGTGGCATTGCTGACATACAATGTGAAATGTAACACTTGAGTTGTGACAATTGGTGTTTTATTATCACTGAGAGGATGTTCAGCTGAGTTGGTAGTTGATGAGAGGGTGCTCGGCCAAGGCTGTAGTGCAGTGCCATGGCCAAGCTGCCAACCCAGCAATGCAAGCATCACTATTGGGAAGGCCCCCAGAAAAATAGGTTAGATAACAAGGGGGACAATGTCCCCCACTAGAGTTATCAAACTCTAAATAACAGATACTACACTTGATCTTAGCCAAAAGGCCGAGAAAGGTATGAAGAAGTAATATCACCTGGAGCAGTCTATAGTACCCTCCTTCTGCCAAATTAGTTGCAAGTATGGGACACAACAGACCCTAAAAAACCCTACACCTGATGCTGCAACCATGTGTCCCATCATTCGGGATATTACTTGCATTCTGTCAACAACTTCTCATACTCGACATGTAAGGATGCATGCTGAAGGCAAATCAGCAAGTATGCAAAGGCAGGATAAGATGGGTGTTGGGGTCTGACCTGGCCCTTGGCGTGCACCCCAGCATCAGTTCTGCCGCTGCTTTGCATGCGCAAAGTCTCTCTGCTCTCCTGCCTGATCTGGCACAGGGCCCTTTCCAGCACTCCCTGGACTGTGGGGACTGTATTGCGCTCCCCCCTCTGCAGTTGAAAGCCCCTGCGTCATCACCACTCTATCTATCAGCTGAAAGGCGCAGAACATTGCAAGCTGCACAGAATGTATGGGCTGATCATGCACAGCTATAGCCACTGTCATCAACAAGGGATGTAAACATGGAGTAGCTGATAAATGTGTTGCAAGGAGAAGGCATGAAGCCAGCAATACTGACTGCTTCAGCAGCTTCTTTGCAAGCACAACTCCTATTTTCCTGTAGAGAGAAGATGCTCACTTGTAAGCTGTGCCGTCGTAAGCAACCACTGCTTTGTAATTGTAGATGCCCCAGTCAGAGAACTTGGCCGCAGTGATGGCTGATTGCATCTTCACATGGGTTGCTCTGGGTTGATCAGAGCTTTGATGCAATCCTACAGAGGCCTGTGACTTCTGCTCTGTTTTGTGACTGGCTGATGGTGAGTCATGAGTGGCCATTGTGTGCCTGCAGCAGCTGTCAATGCTTGCATAGTATGTTGTGAGCTATGTAGCCTGCCCAAAGCAACAAGCAGAGGCTGCAATAGCTGTCAATATACAACCCAGCTTCCCATTATAGCAATGGGTGCTGTACCAGTCATTGCCAAATGACTCATATGCTGATTAATTGCATGCATGCACTACACAGAGTCACAGCTTGCAGGTGAGGTCTTAGGGCAGATTGCACTGAGTGCCAGGCAAGTATGCCTTTCAGGACCTTGCAACCTGGCAAAATTATCCTCAGCTTCCTATAGCAGCATGTTTGTGATAGGCCAGATTGGGCAGCAAAAAGAGTCCCTGAGCGTTTACCTATGTACTACTCTTCTTTGACAGTCTGTGATGTGCTTGTGTGGCATGCTCTGGTGACCAGCAACAGTCCTGCCAAGATGAAGAGCATGCCTATGAGCCACTGTGCTGTGAGCACCTCGCCAAATACTGCTTGGCCAAGAAGTCCCTACCAAGGCACACAACCTGAGAGCACTGCATTGTAAGCAGGCACACATTTTGGCACTAAATGGCATGCTGCTCTTTGTGACTTGACTTTTAAGTGAAAGTGAGAGGAGGGTCATAGCTGCTCAAGTAATAAACCTTGTTCAAAGACGTACAAGCAGCTGCATGCAAGTTCTCAAAGCCAGTTGTGACGTACCGTCAGGCATATGTTTGTCGAGACGCTGAGTACAGTTGCTTGCAATGAAGGCAAAGTTTGCAAGCTTTTCATGAACAATGTTGACATACCTATATTGCACTGCAAGACAGCTGACCTGAGTGGCTGCCAGACAGCTGACACAACAAGTGCTTTAGCTTGAGAAAGTCCTCAACAGCTCACCAAAATGAGAAATGAATAGCAGCCTATCCAATATAGTGTATTGGAGGACCCCAGGTTGACAGTTGACATTCCTCCTAATTTTCCAAAAGTGCTTGCAAATGCACAAAGACTTCCCGCCGAGACTGCCAACCATGGCCCTCTACTGCGCATGACGGGTTACCAGCTTGTGTCACAGAATGGCCGCTTACACGAAAGGGCACATGCAATTCAGCGTAATTCGGTGGGACCTCTGCAGGGTGCACTCAGTTCACTGCAAGTGTTGATCAACTACTCTGTATATTGTCACAGCCAGGAAAAGGGCACAAACAGAGTTACATATCGAGGCGGGATTACTGAGAAGCATGTTTACGAGCGCAGGTCTACGCGCACTGCGTACCAAATGCATGCAGCCTGCGGCCTGGTTTAGTAACATGTTAGTCACACACAGACACACAAACGTCAAGCTCAACGTCAAGCTCAACGTGAAGCTCAACGTCAAGCTCAACGTCAAGCTCAACGTCAAATGCTTCCCATGACGTCAAGCTTCATGTTGTGCACTGCGTTCAAACAACTACGACCGACCGCGGCCAGACTTCTGAGCTACAATCTTGTCTTCGGCTGCAATCATGGCCAAAAATCTGCTCGTTACCGGTGCAACAGGCAAACAAGGCGGAGCTCTTATCTCTGCCCTCTTAGCTTCAAAGTCAGCTGCAGAATTTGCAATCCACGCAGTTACGCGCAACCCCTCGTCTGCTGCTGCACTGTCGCTTGCATCCAAGCCCAATGTCAAAGTCATTCAAGGTGATCTAAACAATCCCGAGGCCTTGTTCAAGGAGGAAGGCGTGAAGTTTTGGGGCGTCTACTCTGTCCAAGCCGTGATGGGGCAAGGTCAGTCAGCAGTGACGGAAGAGAAGCAAGGCATTGAACTGATTGATGCAGCTATTTCACATGGTCATGTCAAGCAGTTTGTATATACCTCTGCTGACCGTGGGGGTCCCAAATCCAGCTCGACTCCAACCAACGTTCCCCACTTCATCAGCAAATACCATATAGAGAAACACCTGGTGGAGAAGGCCAAGGGCTCCAGCATGGGTTACACCATCTTTCGACCAGTCGCCTTCTTGGACAATCTTACAAATGACTTTGCAGGCAAGTGAGCCCTTCTATTGCCTGCATGTCAGCTCACCACTATACTGGTCTGAAACCATGCTTGACTGCCCTTGCTGTTACTGTGTCGCGCATCACATTGTGATAGGGCATCCTGTTGCAAGCAGACGTTGCAGTGCAACAGGGTGGTATTTGCTGCATCCCAGGAGCATGACCCTTTAGCTTACACATTATTACGATGAGCATGCAAGCAGGCTTCCAGAATCTGCCAAAGTCAAGTCAATGTTGAGACAAGTAATACGTGTGCAAAGTCATGCAATGACAATCAGCAGCAGCTTCTGACAAGCATGCGCATCTCTTGTTTGTGCAGGAAAAGGTTTTACAGCTGCATGGAGAATCTCGACCCAGGAGCCTTTGCAAGTCATTTCCACACAGGATGTGGGCTGGTTTGCTGCCCAAGCGTTCATCAACCCAACCTCCAGAGAGTATGCGAATGCTGAGTTGACATTGGCAGGAGACAGCCTCACCTACACTCAGGCTGGTCAGGTTTTTAAACAGAAAACAGGACAGGTCATGCCAACCACATACGACATCATGGCGCGCGCATTCCTGTGGGGAGTGAAGGACATGGGACTCATGTTCAAGTGGTTTGGGACAGATGGCTTTGGTGCAGATGTGCCGGCCCTCAGAAAAATGCACCCTGACATGTTGACATTTGGGGACTGGATAGAAAAGAAGAGTGCATGGAGAAAATAGGGTGGCCAGCTTTTAGTACTGCTTGTATGCTTGTATGTGTATTAGTAAAACACTGCTATCTTCCAAGTCTCTGATCTTTCAGTTGCTGAGCTTGTCCCTGAGGATTGCTCATTCTGCATTTGGCAGCATGTATCTTGAGCTACCATGTCTCATGCCATGCATATATCACTTTTTTGTGTAAACGTTTCAATGCAGGTCATGGTTTGTTGTCTGTTGAATCTTTGTTGTGTCTTGAATCTTCGTTCTTTTGTTGTTTGCTCTTTGCTGCTTTTGGTTTCGCAAGCTGTTGAATCTTTGTTCAATGGATGTTTGCTCTTTGCTGCTTTTGGTTTCGCAAGCTGTAAGTAATAAATTTATGAGTGCAAGCTTGACTGTCATCATTTAATCAGTGTATCTTCTACTATCATCTGCTAGACTTTTACGTTGCATGGCATGATCACGCACTCTGCGCCCAGTACTTGCATACAGCCATAGCCTATATAGCCAGTATCAAAGCTGCTTTCAATAGTGGTTGCTGGTCCTTGTGGATCCGCCATATACAGATACAATGCCCACAAGCTGTGCTGACCAAGTGAACACAGTCTAAGTAACTTGTGGCAACCATCCGTGCACCAGAGAATCATGCACAATATCACAGAGTAGCTCGCTCAGACAACATAGCTGCACCACACGTGCAGGAGGCTTGTTTCATGAAGATAGACAGCTCTGCCACAGGCTGCAACTGCTACTCCAGCGTTGCTGAGTCTGTGATAAATGAGGCCAAGTCATGTACCCCATTTGACACGTTCAGCATTGCTTGGCCAACAGCCTACAATATTCCATTTAATGCACTGACAAGACTTCTCACTTCCTCAGCTGTATTGTAGTGCAACAGGGATATCCTCACCACACCATCACCTGCTGACCTTGCATACTTCTTGTCCACTAGCCTCTCAGTCAGTCTCATGGCATACATGTGCCCATGTCTTATGGCAAAGCCTGCTTTCTGAATCTCATCATTCAGCTGCTTAGATGACTTTGTTATGTGCACAAAGCTGATGGTTGCTACACGATTGCTGGTGTCTGCATGGGCAGGGCCGATGATTGTCACATCTGGCTTTGCATTGAGACAGTCTACAAGCTGCTGCTGCAAGGGAGCTTCCATTTTGCGGAAGTTAGCATAGGCTGCCTCCACTGTGTGTCTGTCCAGATCTGGGCTTTGCTTGGATGAGCCATTGCTCATGCCATGATTGTCTGCTTTATTGCTACCTGCGAGTCACAGATGATTCTGTCAGACAGTGTTACAATGGTAGTTTCGCAACTTGGGTTTGAATGCAAAGCTGCAATGCAGTCACGCATTGCACTGTACTACCTGCAGCCAAAATTGTTAGACTGTATGGTTGTCTGTGGTTCATGTGTAGTGCGCATCGTTGTCTGGATTGTAGCATTGCGATACCGTCTATTCTGACACCAACACAGCCGCAGGTCCTTTTGATCATGTCACCATACTCTTTGAGACTTCCAGCATCAACATCCAGGTTGTATGCACAACAACTGCTGACTTGTAGCTGCTGTATCTCACCTGAAGAAGACGAGGAAGGAGCAGCCATGTGGTTCAGGTACTGAGTGAGGGCCACAATGCCGGCACAGCCCTCATGGGCAGGGCCCCCCAGCTCAAACTTATAGGGCACAACTGTGCCAGAGATCCAGTAGTGATTGGGGCCGGCCTCCTGTAAGCAATCAGAAACAGAATTTTGCCAGCATGCCATGGGGGACTGATGTTTGGTCACCAATGGGACTTCAGGTAGTGAATCTGATTTCCAGCAGGCAATGCTGGTAGACAAATAAAATGAAGCCCAGACAAAGAATATAAGACAAAAGAACAATATGTAGGAGACAAGGAAAGGTGCCACAGAAGGAGGAAGAAGAGGAAGCAAAAGAGAAGAGGAGGAGGGGGGGTCACCTTGAGATCCTGGAAGGCAGCATGACTACCGTATAAGGCCGCCATGTGGGGTCCCCATGTCTTGTACACACTGAAGCCGTACCAGTCCACCCCCCACCCCTTCACATCTATGGGTAGATGGGGAGCATATGCCACACCATCCACTACTACTCTGGTCTCACCACCTGCAGATAAGCATTTTCTCAAAACTACCCACATGCTGTCAAGGGAGGAAGTCTGCTACATGAGCAGGTGGATGGCAGACGCACCCCTGCCAGCTGCCGCCTCTGTTGTCTGACACCAATAACAGCGTTCATGTTGCAAGTTGAGCCTGTCATGAAGCAGGAGAGGAGCACAGGTGCTCATGATTTGTACATGTGTCATTGCAGGAGTGATGCATGATCTTGCAGAGATGCCAGATTTGTTGCTGATGCATGGTGTATTCACTTGTGGTCATGCCTGGTGAGCTTGCCATCACTGTGACACTTGTGACAATACAACACCTCTGCTGGTTGCTGTGCATACTGTGCAGCTCACCCCTCAAAACTGATCAGGCCAACTCTTACCAGTCTTGCAGCGCTGCACATGTTTCACTGTCCCTTTACTGCCAAACTTCAAATCAATGTGCCACATGAAATGCTGTTGTTCATGCAGACAGCTGTCTTGCAAGTGTGTCTCGCAAAAGTGTCTTGCAAATGTGTCCTGCAAACATCTCTTGCAACAGTGTCTTGCAAATGCATCATTGAAGTGTTATCACCGAGGTCACAGCAGCACAGGCAAATCAATGATGAGCTGACCTGCAGGGGCGGCCCGTATCATCTTGACAGCAGCGCCTACATCCACCACCTCCCCTAGTAGATTGGACACATGTGGGAATGCCACAATCTTGGTCTTATCGCTCAGCAGTTTCTTCAAGTCTGACAGAGATGTGGAGAAGGGAGGAGTGTCAGAGACACGCCACCATTTGACCAGGGCTCCTGTCTCTTCTGCCAGTCATACCCAGGGGCCTGCATTAGCCTGCATACAGGCATACTGCATTGACATTGCGCATGCGTGATACATTAACATGAAGTTTGCTGCTTGGCTGAGCCTTGGTCATCAAATGGCATCCAGCCAACTGTGAATGTGCACCACACGCAGACTACTTTACAGGCAGAAAGTGAGTGATTGATGCTGACTGAAAGACAGTATATGCCTTGAAGGCCAACAGGAGCTTTGGAACAGCACCTTCAGTCAGGCTGAATTGGCAGCGCAGGTAACTGTGTATGGGTGTATTAGACCATGCCATCAAGCCTTCACGCACGGCATGTATTTGCAGATGTAACACAAGTATTGCTAGACTCAATATGGCAAGAACATGGAGTACATGGGCCACGTAAGGCAGGAACATGAGGGATATGCACTGCTCACTGTGCATGCTGTCAGGTCAGCTGTTGTCGTATCAGCCTGGCACCTTGTGGACATTCAGATGGAAAAGCACGGATCCTGAAGTGGGTGCAGTAAAAGATCGCACCTCGTGAGATGAGTCAAGGATGATGATCTCATCACCAGGCTGTATGCGTTTAGAGCGTCGGTAAGAATCTGCTAGCATGGCAAACAGGTTTGAGGTAGCTCCAGCCAGGGCAACTTCTCCGACACCATGTGCATTCATGAATGTCTGCAGCAAGTGGAAAGTCAGCCCTACAGGTTGCAAGCACGCAACCGGCCTGTCACGATCATTCAAGCTTCAGCACAGGCGCACTGTGCTAGAGCAGGACGACATGGCTGCATCTCAAAGTGGTGATTGCCTTCCATATATTGTTTAGATGACTAAGCAGTGAGCAGCGCATTTGAGCAGGCCTTTACTGGAATGTGACTGCTTTGGTCCCAGACACTGGAAAGGTGGTGACAACGTGACATCAAATGATACAGTCAACACATATGCATGATTACTCTATTAAGCAGAACCAATATTGTATGCCAGTGTTGCTTGGGGGATGGTCAAACATATGGACTGCGCAGCATGTAAAGACGTGAGGCCATGCTGAAGATTGATGTGCTTGCCTTCATGACGTCATGTGCCTTTTCCACAACTGCTGTTGATCTGTTTGACAGTTCATGCCCGGCTCCTAATTGAGCGTTGTTGAAAAGTAAATGATGTCTGATAGCATCTCCCACACAAGCTGGGACCTGCAATGCCATGGGAAACATGATTTCATGTGCTGACTGCTGCCTGAGATATGGTGGAATTGCTGACTGCTTGCCTGACTCCCACCCGCGTTCTCCATGAATGCCATATTTTTCAAAGAGCTCTCAAACACAGGGAACTGCGATCTTGATCGCTCATACAGCTCTTTGAGCTGTACGTCTGGTTTTGACGCCATCTGCTATAGCAACAGTAAACACTTGGTACCTGATCAGTGCACCCAGTGAGATTTGCTTACGTTTTGCAAGCTGAACACGCACGTGCCAGCGCAAAGACATACCGTTTGAGAGTTTGTTTGCAATGAAGAGTTTGCCTTACGTGCGCAAGCGCTGTACAAGCAAGTATGGCGTTTAAGCTAGAGATGCCTGAAGCGACCAGTCACAGATACTCCGGCGCTGATGGCGGAGCCGTATATCTTTATCGATAAGTCTCCAAGCGATCGATATGCTCGTTGCAACCCTTCCCGCACTTGACTCGTTCCCCGAAAGCAACCTCGCTGACTGTTACGGAACGCTTCGTCTCCGTGCGTGCGTGGCTGTGACCAACACAGTGTTGCAAGTCCGCTCTGTAATCTCTCTCTCTCTCTCTCTCTCTCTCTCTTTGAGCATCGAAATAGTCAACGCGGCCGTCACACTCACATAGACGGGGTTGCTGCCATCTTCTGCACCTTTCAAGAAAACCAACTTCGTGTCAACTTGAATCTGCAACGTTCAAAGCAAACGATTTTCGTTGCACGCACACGATTCAGCACAGTGCACATCCTGTATTGAGACTTGCTCTGTGATATCGGAGCGGAGTTGCTTCTGCTGGCATTGCAACCTTGCGGCTTCGCTTGAGCTCACTTTGTCGGCATGCCGAAGACGGTCTTGATCACCGGGGGCTCAAGTGGCGTTGGTGCTGAGCTTGTGAGCCTCTTTGCTGAGCGTGGGTACGTCGTGTGGTTTACCTACAACAGCGGCCGGCAAAGAGCCGACAAATTGTTAGAGACTTTGCCGAAGGACTGCAGTGCTCAGGTGACATGGCATGCACACTCAAGCCTTGCATGTTGCATTTGCAACTAGCCCAATGGCGATGAAGTGATGTCTCTGCTTGTATCTCTTCCACTCATGTTGAAGCCATATTGACTTTGCCAAAATATTAACACCAACACCTGGTCAACCCCCTGTGAGACCCTGGCTGTGCATTGTGAGTGTTGACTACATGAGAGCTTTTAGGCATCACTGACAAACAAACTTTGCAGCACCCAAGCATACATCCACCTGGCTGTGCTTATATTGTACAGACCCCTGCTGGTATCAGAGCAGAGAACTCAGCTGCACACAAACAAGTAGCTGCGCACCAGCACACTCGAATCCATCGTCGCTATAAAACCTGCATGTGGGACCACACAAACTGTTGACTGTCACTGGTGAGCACTGCACAGCAGACTTTGCTGATGCTGCAGGCCTTCAAGTGTGACCAAGGCAGCTGGGAGGGCTTAGAGGCTCTCATCAAGCAGCTGCCCTCGACCCCGGATGCAGTCATCAGCAATGCAGCCCTAGGTAGTGCCACAGTTGAGCAGTATGAGCCTGACCCCCACAAGCAGGACCTTGCCATGATTCAGGTAGGAGCCTTTGTCCTGCATACCTAGGCCTTGTCTGCAGATAAAGTGCATGTTCTTCCAACAAAAAAATTGTTTTTGTTTAAAATGGTTTCCATTTTTGTCAGGTTTGCCTTTCTTGAGTATCAGGTTTTTAATTGCACCAATAACAAAAGTTTGGAAACGTTTCTATCATAAGGTGCAATTTGTGCATGTGGTCTGCACTGCCAATACCCAAATTTGACCAAAGTAGCAAAGCATCTGTGGTCCAATGCAACTGGGTTCTGGTGAAGTTTGGCAGGCATGTGTGTGTGCTACGCAATCGCAGTGTGCAGTGTGCAGCCGTCAGGTACAAGCTGACAGCAGACTGAAGCACAGACAGACAAATGCACAGACAGACTAGTGCAGACAGATTAATGCACAGACATGCTAGTGCACAGACAGACTCTCTTTGTACAAGGTGCATCTGCCTGCTAGCTCCACGTGCTGTGGTGCAGGTGAATGCATTGGGCTCGCTGTGGCTGGTGAATGCAGTGCTGCCTGGCATGAAGGCAAGAGGCTCCGGCAAGATTGTGCTGGTTTCCTCTGTCGGGGGTGGAGTCAGCCAATTCCCAGGTGATGACTATTGCAAAGTTTCTTGTACCTATCTGCATTTGCTGCATTGCAGCGCCTAACCCATTCAGGCAGACGCTGCTGCCAGCTTGACACCCAGTATGTAATTATGAGCTGAGCTGAGTGGACTAGCATGATGTATCAGGTGTCTTCACATACACTGGTGGGTGTGTCTTCTTTTGCTTGTTTGACCGCGGCTTCTAAACCTGGACAATCTGCACAAGTGATTTGTAAGGAATATTCAGGCACTTTGAGCTTTTGTTGCAAGCCCTGATGATTCTGCATGCCATCTACAGGCATGAGATTAGCAGATGGCATGAGCAAAGCTGCAGTGGCTTTTCTTGCCAAGCAGCTGGCTGCTGAGAACACCCACTCAGGCAAGTCTGCTTCCTCTTCTGTGTCTTGCCTCATGTTTGTCACTCTCTGTCAAAGCAGAATTGTACCAGGATTCCATGCTGGATGCAGTTGTAAGATGCTGACTCAGGCTGCTATCATAGCTTTCATAGCTGCACCACGATCTTTCTGGTGCAGGGGTGGATGTGTTCTGCATTGCACCTGGAGCCATTGACACTCCTATGTTTCAAGCTAGCTCACTAAACCACCTGAGTGACAGCCAAAGGGCTGAGTTTATTGGCAAGATGGGGCAGGCCCGCCTGATACCACCCAGAGAAATTGCGGAGCAGATCTTCTTCCTTTGCAGGTCTGTCCTGTTTGCTTGCTCCCTCCAATGTGTTCTGCCTGATGTATGTCTGATCTTCCTTTTAGCTCAAAATGCTGCCCATCAAACAACGTCTGCTGCATTTGGTATATACTGTGCAGTCATGCATTTGATGTTTCTTATCTTACTTGTATAGATTGCCAAGTTGGAAAGTAATTTACTTTGTTGAGTTATGTTGTGCTCCTCAGCATCATAATTGCAAGAGGGCAGATCAGAAGCAATGTCCAGCAGACAATGCTGCAATCAAGCTGACAAATGCCCTTCCTTGACTTGCTGGGAACAATTTTGTATGAGTGCAGGAAGGTTGACTGCATGATGGGCAACAGCTGGCAAGAGCTTTGCCTATCTGATGGGCAACAGCGCACATGAAGGTTGCCTAGTTAGGTAAGAAGGTTGCCTACTGAAAGGGCAACAGCTGGCAAGAGGTTTGCCTATCTGATGGGCAACAGCTGGCAAGAGGGGTTGCCTACCTCATGGGCATCAGCTCCCGTTCTGTGAGACCATCCCCCTGTTGCAGGTCAAACCAAAGGCCACAGCCAAACCGCCATTTGCTGGCCAGACGGCAGGTGGGTGACGAGCAGGGCCTCTAAATGCCAGCTTGGAGATGAGCCAGCTGAGTCATGCCCCACTGTGACGTGTGTCAAATCACCAAGCTCATGGTCCTCCACAGTGAAG